>Ga0351941_1001_pt1 | contig 266423 bp, 254 predicted proteins | sample TotcelHT113001N9_FD_206853 | JGI IMG/M metagenome (GOLD analysis project Ga0351941, IMG submission 206853) | Enriched cells from coal bed in the Powder River Basin, Montana, United States - Total cells T11 rep2 HSBNCT.T11.300.1.N9 ...
AAAGGGCAGGGGAAGACGCGCGGATAAAGCCGGGGAAATAAGCAGGGAACGGACGGCGGCGGTTTGTCGAAAGACAAGGGCGTATGCGCTTTTTTCAACTTTGGATGACCGGGGAATCGACATCATTTTTTTTAATGAAACCATATACTTTAGGCTACAGAATAGTAAGTTGTGGTGTTTATATGAGAACGGTATATATCGAAACGTTTTTGGCGGATAATTTTTTGATGGATTATCTGATCCTCTATTTGACTTCAAAGATCGTCAGCGCTCCGGCGCATTGGGGCAGGATTGCCGCCGCTTCGGCCGCGGGCTGCGCGTACGCCCTGGCTGTGTTTGTTTTTTCCGTTTATTTTTTAGACAGCCTGCCCTTCAAGATTGCCGTTTCTGTACTGATGTGCGCAGCCGCATTCGGTTTGGGCCGGATTCGGTCCTTTTTAACGAAATTTTTCACAATGTATATCATGACGCTCTTTCTGGCCGGCGGCGCGTTTTTTACCGTATATCTGTTCGGAGGGGAGATCGGCCTTTCGGGCGGCGTATTGATCGACTCGGACGCCCTGCGGTACATCCTCCTTGGAACGCTCATTGTCTCCCTGATCACGTTCCGGATACGGGATATGCTGCGGCGCATCAATGTGAAAGGCGCGCTGATATACAAGATACGGATCGTATCCGGCGGGCGGTATGTCGATCTAGACGCTTTTCTGGATACCGGCAACGAGCTCATGGGGCTGCTGGGCGAGCCGGTGATCCTGGCCGAGGAGAAAAGGGTGGAGGCGTTGATGGGCGCGCAGGCGGAAAAGAACATGATACGGATCCCGTTCAAAACCGTTTCGGGAAGCGGGGAGACGGCGGCTTTTTTGGCGGACGAAGCCGTATTTCTTTCGGGGGAAAAGCGGCGGGTAAGCAACGTTCTGGTTGCTCTGTACGGGGGCAAGCTCTGTCCGGACGGCCGGTTCGGCGCATTGATCGGACCTCGTATTCTTTTTTAAAGGAGGAACATATGTTACGCACGCTGATTCGATTGTTTTATAGAGGCGCGGTATATCTAAGGCTGGCCCGGCTGATCCGGCAAACCCTTTATTACATCAACGGGAGCGAATCGCTTCCGCCCCCTCTGTCCGAAAAGGAAGAGGAGGAACTGCTTTTAAATCTTGAAATGGGGATGGACAGCGTACGGCCGGTTTTGATCGAACGGAACCTGCGGCTGGTGGTGTATATTGCCCGTAAGTTTGAAAATACGGGAGTGGGGATAGAAGATCTGATCTCCATCGGCAGCATCGGTCTGATCAAGGCCGTGAACACCTTTGATGTGATGAAAAAAATCAAGCTGGCGACCTACGCCTCCCGCTGCATCGAAAACGAGATACTGATGTATCTGCGGCGAAACGGAAAAGTGCGCTACGAGGTTTCTTTCGACGAGCCTCTGAATGTGGACTGCGACGGAAACGAGCTTCTGCTGTCCGACATCATGGGAACGGAGAGCGACCTTGTTTACCGTGAGATTGAATCCGAGGTGGAGCGCGACCTCTTAAAAGGCGCGGTAGGGAACCTGACGCTGCGGGAAAAACAGATTATGGAGCTCAGGTTCGGGCTGAACAAAGGGAGCGAGAAGACGCAAAAAGAGGTGGCGGATATGCTGGGGATATCCCAGTCATACATCTCAAGGCTGGAAAAGAGGATCATATCCAAACTGAAAAAGGACATCAAAAAGATGATTTAAAAAATGGCGCGATTCATTTGATTTTTGGTGCACCGGTATAATCGTTCCGTGTCTGGATTTCTTTTTGGTTCCTTTTTTTATAAGAAAGGGAACGATTCTTTTAAAAGCGCGTATATGCAGGAATCGTATATACGGTTGTTTTTGAAGATGCTGTTTTTGAGGACGCCTTCCAGGGTGAAACCGGCTTTTTCCAGCGCGCGGCACGAGCCTGGGTTGTGAGCGAAAGGCTCCGCGTATATCCGCACGATGGGCAGGCGCTCAAAGGCCAGGGAGCACATCTGGCGGATGGCGGAGGTCATGACCCCCTTGTTCCAGAAAGGTTCGCCCAGCCAGTAGCCGATCTCCGCGCTTTTTGCGTAGACGTCTTCCCGTACAAACACGCCGATGCTGCCCGACGCAAGGCCGTCCACGGCGATGGCGCGGCAGATGCGCTCCGGCGTATCGCTTTCATACCCGTGGATATACGAAACGGCGTCCGCGGCCGTATAGGGAAGGGGAAAGCCGTTGCGCAGAAAATCCGCAATATTTATGTTGTTTGCGTATTGCGCGACGCTTTCCGCGTCGCCGAGCTCCCATTTTTTCAGTTCGAATTGCATGGAGGATACCCCGGAAAAAAGGATTTGAATTAAGATTATAATACCGCAATCGAAAAGGCAAGCATATATTTTAAGCTAAACCTTTTTGTAAAAAAAACGCGGATGTGGTAAATTGATAAAAAAGGATTGTTTATTACCGGGAGGCAGACGTGAAAAAAAAGATTATTGAGACAACCGCGGCTCCGTCAGCGGTTGGACCATACAGCCAGGCGGTGCGGGCAAACGGTTTTATTTTTGTTTCGGGACAGCTGCCTGCCGACCCGTACACGGGCGAGCTGGTTCGGGGGGATATCGCAAGAGCGGCCGAGAGGACGATCGGAAACATCCAAATTATCCTTGAAGCGGCCGGCGCCGGGCTTGACGACGTGGTGAAGACTACCGTCTATTTAAAAGATATGGGCGATTTTGCGCGGGTGAACGAAGTGTACGCAAAGTACTTTACAAAGGCGCATCCGGCCAGGGTTTGCGTTGCGGTACGCGAACTCCCCAAAGACGCGGACATTGAAATAGACGCAATCGCCATAGCCGCAAAGGAATAAGGGCAGATTGCAAGGCAGACAGTAATAGCCCGCCTCGTGATTTTCGTCATTGGGACGGGGGTTTTTATTCTTTTTCCGTGCCCGGCCCGCCGATGGGACCGCGTCCGCATGCCGATGCGATATTGAATACAAAATGGATGATACGGAAATAAAATATTATACCGTGGTCCGGTGGGATGATAACCTGGGCTATTATTTATATATGGATCAGGATTTAAACAAGGGAGCTAAAGCTATAGAAAGGGAGTGACCGTAATGAAGAAACGTTTCATATGTTTTATCTGTGTGGCAGCAATGGTATTCTGTTCGATTGTTTTGTCCGCGTGCGGCAATTTAAACAAATTGTCCGAATTGGCGGACAAGGTACAGACTGAGGAAACGCAGGCCTCCTTTGAGCCGACGGATGAAACGGATATCGTTGGGGATGTAGAGTTTCCGCCTGAGAGCCAGAGGGCCGGATGGGTTTTTGAGGACCACGGCGACGTTGCGGATCTGACCGCCTATTATGAGGACGTAACGCTTAAACAGGCCATGGAATTCATGGGCAGTTTTTCGGACGGCGGATGGTATCTGACCGATCATTACGCCTACAACGGCTCCCGGGACGCGGATATTTACTATTCGCTGGATACGCAGTCGCTTGAAATTGTGTTCACGCTGGTGAAAGGAAGGCCCGCGTGGCCAAAAGGCACGCTTACGCCTTATCTGCAATACCTGACAACGCCGTACCCCTACGGGACCTATGCCGGCAGTGAGGCGGACGGCTTAGGAAAAGCGTTTTCGCTGACGTATGAGGACACAAGCTTTGCGGAACTGATGAATTATTTAGATAGGCTTCAGGTGATGGGATATACGACGGACGACGGGAAGACGCTGATGGGAAATGTGAACTATGTTTCATATTCCTATGATTACGAAAAGAAAACCGCGACGATTACGGTTGGGATGCGAGACATACAGATGGTGCCCCTGCCGCCCTGGCCCGAGCCGCTGCCCGAGCACCTTGTCCGGTTGTTGCCACCCGTGGGCGGGGTAATTGAGGTGACGGGCGCCGAAGACGGATTCTTTGCCAGTGCCAAGGACCTTTCCCTTTCAGAACTGTACGGATTCGTATCAACCGCGCCCAGGTACGGCTGGTCCGAACTTGCGGGGCAGGATGAAATTACTCATGCCGATACCGGTTTCGCCCTTCGTTTCCTTTCCTATGATTCCAGGTCAAATGGGATGACTCTTACGATATGGAATACGCAGGGCGGGCAGCCCATGACCGCCGGACCGGAAGAAAGCGCGCAGCCGTCCCGTACCGAACAGCCATCGCAGCCCGGGCAGTCCGTGCAGACGGAGGGAGGCTACAAGTATGCCCTGACGCAGGGAAAATACGGGGAGCAGCAGGTGGAGGCGGGCATATTGGCCGAATTCGGCCAGGGCGCCGAATTGGCGGATTTCAGTGAGATCAAGGCATTGTTCACCAGCGATATCCGCGCGTTTTTGGACAGGGCCGGCGTGCAGGCGCATGAGGACGTTTGGGTCCAGTACGACGGCGACGCGTATTTCGGCGGTCAGCGCCACTATTTTATGGAACGGGTGAGCGGCGCGGGGAGCGAAGGCTTCCTGATACACGACCGGGTGGGGGACGAAGTCTGGCTGGGGTCCTGGTACGGGATGCAGATAAGGGCGCTGGTCAAGGTGCCGAACCAGTCGGACTGAATGCAGATTTGACCCGCCTTACGGTTTTTCAATAAAAAAAGCTGTCTTATGGAAAGACAGCTTTAAAATTTTATATTTGTCACGCCTTTCCGGCGCTGCCGAACAGATCGATCTTTTTGAACGCTTCTTCCTTTATGGCCGTAACGGCGGCCGAGCAGCGTTCGAAATAATATTCTGATCCGCTCTCCCGCATCGCCCGCCACGCCGCGATGGTAAGGTCTGTAAAGATATTTGTTTTTGTGATGCCGAGACGGACGGCGGAAATGAAATCATCGTTCGAAAGGCCGCTTCCGCCGTGCATGACCAGCGGAACGTCCAACGCGGAGCGAAGCGCGGCAAGCCGCTTGAGGTTCAGCTTGGGCGCGGCTCTGTAAACGCCGTGCACCGTACCGATGGCCACTGCCAGGGCGTCCGCTCCCGTTTCGCGTACAAACCGCACCGCTTCGGACACGACCGTATATCCTTCTTCGATCTCGGATTCGCTGCCCGAATAGCTGTAGCCTTCCAGCCCGCCGACATGCCCGAGTTCGGATTCCACCGAGACGGAAAGCGGCCGGCAAAGGTCCGCAACCTTTTTGGTAAGGGCGATGTTTTCTTCAAGGGGCAGGTCGGAAGCGTCCAGCATGACGGATGTGAAACCGTTGTCCAGCGCTTTTTGGATAGTTTCGAATTTCCTTGCGTGGTCCAAATGGACCGCGACGGGCACGGAGGCGCGCCGGGCTGCCGCGCGCAGCATGGGCGTGAATTCCTCCATGGGGCAGATCGGCTCGAAGACCTCCGCATAGGCCAATATCACGGGGGAGCTTTTCTCCTGCGCCGCTTCCATTACCCCGCGCAGCATTTCCGAATTAAAGACATCGAAATTCGCGACCGCATAACCGCCATCCTTTGCTTTGTGAAGCATTTCGTTCATATTCACCAACATATCCGTTTCTCCTTATATAAAAAATAAACTTATTCATCCAGAATACCGAGGATTTCCTCCGGGGCGTTTATGATATGGTCGGCGCCCGCTTCAATCAATACCGATCTGTCCCGGAAACCCCAGGTAACCCCTATGCTGGGAAGGCCCGCGTTTTGGGCCGTTTTGATATCGACTTCCGAATCCCCGACATATACGGCGCTGTGCGCAAAGGCTCCCAGTTCGGCGAGCGCCTTGAAAACACTGTCCGGCGCGGGTTTCCTTTTGACGCCCTCGGATTCGCCGATCGCGACTTTGATGTATTCTCCAAAGTAATGCTGATTGAGGCTTTGGACCGCCTTGTCCATCTTGTTGGATACTACGGCGATTTTGTAGCCCTTTTCCCTGAGCGTTTTGAGGAGCGCAAGGATCCCGGGGAAGGGAGCCGTTTTTTTGTGCATGTTTTCCTTGTAGTGGGCGAGGTATTCTTCCAGCATGACGTCAAAATCGGCCGGCATTATGCCTTCCGGCAGGGAAAGCGTCAAAAGGTTGATCACGCCGTTGCCAACGATTTCTTTTACTTCGTCCCTTGTCCTGGGCGGATAGCCGCGTTTTTCCAAAACATAATTGACGCTGGCTGTCAGGTCGCCCAGTGTATCTAAGATTGTCCCGTCCATGTCAAAGACGACCGTGTTGAAGTTTCCCATAAATCTTCTTTTGCCTTTAATCTTTCAAATTATTTACGATACGCGATCAGGCCGACGCGCCCAAGAAGCGGTATGATATTGCGGACGGCGTCGCGGTCCAGGTCGCGTACCTTATCGGTCAGGTCTTCCCAGGGCACAAGGTATGGCGTCTGCTTTTTCGCGAAGTCCTTTTTGGACCCGAGGGTCCAGCCGCTCGCTCTGCGTTCGGCCACCCAGCGCTGGTGTTCCAATACGGACAGCATTTCGATTTCTCCAAACTCCAGTTTTTCAAGCGGCGGCAAGCCCGAATCCGCAGCCGCGATCCCGCAGCCGACGGCGCGCAGCTTTTCCGATATATGCCGCGCCTGGGAGAGGTTTGAATATTTGATGTCGCCCGGGAGATCGTCCCAATTTTGAAGTTCGGGGGCAGCTTCTTTGCGCTGCCCGCGTTGTTTTTTAACGTAGTCGCTGTGGATCATTTTTGCGATTTCCTCCAATTGGGGAAGAAGCGGGCGGGGGATGACCGATGATTCCTTAAAAGTCTGATGCATATGCCATGCCGCCGAGCCGGCCGACACACTGTCCACCTCGAAGCCTTCGGAAAAAACGGAATCCAGATGCAGGCGGCTGTGGAGCAGGTTTTCCTTTTCACGCTCAAACGCATTACCCAGCGGCGATTTTTCGGATACGTAGATTACCTTTAAGTATGTATCCGTGACGGTGATGTCCGAACGGTCGGCGGCGGGCCGCGTTTTATCCATCCAGCCGTACGCTTCGCGGTTCCATTCCTGCAGTTCGTCGCAAAGGATTAAAAGCCAGGCGACCGGATGCTTTTTTGCGTCCATGGGCGGAAGGGAAAACGGTGCTTTCTGCAGTACGTTGCCCCAGTAATTGTGCAGTAATATGGCCGTTGCGCAGTTCACGATGGACGTGAAAAAATATTCGCATTTCCACTTTGAAAGCTGCATCAGATACGCATACCATTGCAGCACGATGACTGCGCTGTAAAAACCGTGATCCACAAAATTATGGCGCTGCATATCTTTGATAAAACCATCCAGCTTTTGCTTGACGGCAGGAAAATCAAGCGAAAAACATTTCGCGATCTCGGCCGAAAGAAGGTCAAGGGGTTTGGAGGCGTTTTCTTCCGTCATTTCCGGATGAACGCGCAGGTAGCTTTGGCAGTATGCGTGGAAGCCTTCCAGCCGCGGGAGCGTATTGAACTTGGAGAAATCAGCGAATGCAAGGAAGGTTTGCACATTTTCTTCTTTATTACCCACGGCGTCCACAATGAAATTGAGATATTGGTCGGTTTGTTTATGGATGATCTCGATGGGGTAGCCCGCATCGTGGAAAAGCGAGGCGATCCCCCAGCGGTAGAAAAATTCTTCGTTTTGGGTATCGTAGGAGAAGGGGTAGGCCTCCTTGTCCAGCACGCAAATGGCGAACGCCGTTCGGTAGGAGGCGTTCTGCGAGAAAACGGCCAGCCCGAGCAAAAATACGTTTACGGAATGGACGTAGTGGTCCCTTTGCCTGGGGGTTAAGGTGGCGGCTTTCTCTTCATAGCTGCGCATCATATCCAGAAGGTCCGCAAATGCGTTCTGGCTGTCGCCGATAGCGATGCGGTAGGCGTCGAAAAAGGACAGGTAAACGTCCAGTGCGGTTTCCTTGGATTCGAAATCGAGAAATTTGCAGGCCGACTGGTGGATATAGGTCTTGAAGCTGTGTCCGCGTACCGTATCCTCGTACATATCCAGAGAGCCGAAAAAGTCGTCGATATAAGTGCGTAATTGTTTCTTGTTCAAAGAAGAATTTCCTCCCATCCGGCAGATTCCATTTTCAACCTTATTAGTATAACTCGTTTTGATGAAAGCCACAATGTTCTTTAGCTTGTTTGATTTGAAAAAAACAGGCTTTGCAATATTTATTGCAAAGCCAAAAGCGTTATTATAGGGTTTTATTGTGGAAAAAACTAAATAAAAAAAGCTGCCGTTTAAGGCAGCTTGACTTTGAAAGCGTGTTAATTATTCAGAAATACCGTAAAGGATGGATCCCGTCTTGTCTGCCTTGGACCATCCGAACTGCAGGACTTCATTTCCTTTTTCAAAAAAGATGGTATAGCCCTCGTCCGAATTGAGATTCATGGATGAATCCCACCCCGCGCCAGCAAGCTGGGCGATATAAGCGTCGGCAGTCGCCTGTTCGCAGCCTTCGAAAGCCACCAGCACGCCGCCGTCCATATCCATCACCATAACAACTTTTACGCCGGAAATCTCGGGTACGCTGGAAGGAAGCTTGTCGCCCGGCCAGGCCATGCCGTCTTCGTCTCCCTCGATGGTCACGTTGCCGTCGTCACCCGAAATATTGATCGAACTGCCGTCTTCATTGATGTCGATGTCCATTTGGCCGTCGTTGCTTGCGGCGCCGCTATCCGAATTGTCTTGCGCATCATTGTTTTCCGCCATCTGGCTGACGGCAGCCTTCAGCGGATTGGCGCAGGCCGCAAGACCTGCAACCATCAGTAAAACAATGATTGCGATTATTATTTTCTTCATCATCAGACTCCTTTCCTTTTTCTACACTTAATATACAATAAATCAAATAAAAATGCTATGGTTTGTCAAAAAGATTACAAATAATTGGTAATCGGTATCAGATCTGGTCCTGCATTTCCACCATGTTTTCCCAGTAGCGTTTGGGCATGTGCGACATGCGGCATTTGGGGTTATCCCGCGCCGCTATGGCGACGGTATCGTAAAACTGTTTCCAGAGGCTGCGGTAATAGGCCTCTTTTTTTGAAACGTCGGGCGGCGTGAATCCGTCCGTTTTTATAATCTGCTTTTTTCCGTTCTGGTAAATCAGGGCGGCATTGTGCGTTTTGTCGTATATCAGAAAATCCTCGCCCGAAAAACGGCTCGCAAAATGGCCGGCGATATAGGGCAGAATAAAATTCTTGGGGGTGATCGTGGCGGTCAGCGCGCCGCCGGCGTCCGAAAAACGCACAAATCCGAGCAGCAGATGCCGCTCGCGCAGCAGGTGGCTTTCCGCACGAAGCAGGGGGGCGACGTCCGGGTCGCCCAGCATATTTGTGATTTTTTTACCTTCTGAAAACCCTTTGAGCAAAAAACGGAGCAGATGGATCTCTTTTTGCCGCATACAGCTGAAAAGGACGTTCTGGGAAAGTTCCAGCGCGCGGGGAGAGATTTTTTTAAAAATGGCGCTCCTTACCCTGCAGGCGGAAGCATCGTCCGTATCCACCGGTTTCTGGGGCCAGAGGGTGGGCTGCACCCTGTCCCGCGGGAATATGGCCAAAGGGAGTTCGCGGGCATGGACGCTTTTATATACGCAGCTGTAAAAGCCGGGAATGCTGCCGTCGTAGATATAAACGACATCGCGGGGCTGCGCTAAAGGCTGGCCGACAGGCATGATACCGCCTCCTTTACGGCTTCGTCCATGCAGCATACGTCGCCCGCGCCGGGAAGAAAGAGCGGGCCGGGGGCAAAAAAACTGAGCTGCTCCGCGCCGAAGGAAAACACGCCGGGGTCGATCAGCGCGCGGATGGTTGTTTCCCTGTTCATGCGCAGGGGCGGCGTATAGCCGGACGCAAGGATGAAAAACTGCGCGCGTTTCAGTACGATGCCCATGCGCTTTAAGTCCTCAAAGCGAAGGGCGCCCGTCCGCCGGGCGGTGACGATCCGCCGCGCGCCGGTGGGACCGACCCCCGGTATGCGCAGGAGGTTCTTAAGGGAAGCGCGGTTGACGTCCACCGGAAAAAGATGGATGTTGCCCACCGCCCAGTTTGCCTTCGGGTCCAGGTACGGATTGAAGTTGGGGTTTTTTTCGCTCAGTATTTCATTTGCGTCAAATTTGTAATAGCGCATGAGCCAGTCCGCCTGGTAGAAACGGTGCTCCCGCAGCAGGGGAGGCTTGGTGTCCGGGGACGGAAGCAGGCTGTCTTGTACCGCGGGGATGTACGCGGAATAAAAAACACGTTTCAGTTTATATTTGCCGTACAGCCCCGCCGAAAGTTTGAGAATCTGGAAGTCGGATTCCGGGCTGGCGCCGATGATCATCTGGGTGGCCTGTCCGGCGGGAGCGAAGCGGGGAGCGTTTTTATAATGAGCGAGTTCCTTTGATCCCGATTGGATCTCCGACGCGATCTGGGCCATGGGCGTGAGGATGGACTGTTTGGTTTTATCCGGCGCGAGTACTTTAAGGCTTTCCTCGCTGGGCAGCTCGATATTCACGCTGATCCGGTCGGCGAGATGCCCCAGCCGGGAAATCAGGGCCGGGGAAGCGCCGGGGATGGTCTTGACGTGGATGTAACCCCAGAAATCGTGTTTGTAGCGCAACGCGCTTAAAACCGAAATCAACAGTTCCATCGTATGATCCGGGCTTTTTAGGACGCCGCTGGATAAAAACAGCCCTTCGATATAATTACGGCGGTAAAATTCTATGGTAAGATCCGCGAGTTCGTCCGGCAAAAAAGCCGCGCGTGGGATGTCGTTGCTCCTACGGTTGACGCAGTATCTGCAGTCGTATATGCACGAATTGGTCATCAGCACCTTGAGCAGGGTGACGCACCGGCCGTCGGCCGAGAAGCTGTGGCAGCATCCGGCGGCGAGGGTGCTCCCCAGGCCGCTGTTGCCCGGCCGTTCGGTGCCCGAAGAGGTGCAGGCTGCGTCGTACTTGGCGCCTTCGGTCAACAGGGTGAGTTTCTGCATGAGATCCATATCAAAATTCCGCCTTTTAACGGGGTTCCCGCATTGCCGTGAGACAATTTGGGGCGTGAGTGTTTTACCAGCGGGTCTTTGTTTCCACCACTTTGCCCGCGATAAAAAGTCCGTCCAGATCCGCGCCCGAAAGCTCGACGGGCGGGGTGGAAGGGTTGAACGATTTAAGGAGGACCTTGCCGTCCTCCGAAAAAAAGCGCTTCAGCGTGCCTTCGCCGCCGCGCAGGACGATGACACCCAGCTCCCCGTTCAGAAGGGTGTTTTGCCTGCGGACCAGCGCAAGGTCTCCGTCGCGGATATAAGGTTCCATGGAATCTCCCTGGACGGTGAGGTAAAAATAGTTCTTGGGGTCGCGCACGTCCGCCGGATGTGTGCCCTGAATGTCTTCAAACGCATCCCGGCCGTATCCGGCCCTGACCGTGCCCGCGACGGGAACGGGCGAAAAAACGCCGCAGGGGAGCAGATTCCCAAAAAAACCGCCCTCCCTACCCAGCAGATAGTCCGCGCTGACATGAAAGATACCGGCGACGGGGAGGAGAAGGTGCGGTTCGGGGGCGGAGAGGCCCGCTTCCCATTTGGCTACCGCCTGCTGCGAGACCCCCAGCCTGTTTGCGAGCTGCGATTGGGTAAGGCCGTTTTCTTTGCGCAGACGCTTTAAAATATCTTTCAGCATAAAAACCACCTTCGATTATTACCTGTCTACTATAATACAACTAAAGGTTGTATTTGTAAACAGCTTTTTGCCATTGAAACTTATTGGGTGATCTCGCTTGGCTGGGTATAGGTGATAATGCGGGAGGGGTCGCTGTGCACATACTGGCCGTCCGACACGGCGTATTTTCCCCGCGCCTGTATATAGTAGCCATAACTCTTTGCGGGCGCGCAGGTTTTGTCCGTATACGCCGTGAACCCGTCCCGGCCGTCCACCTCGGCAAGGACGGCGGTATCCCCTGATTCGATGTCGGTCCGGCAGATCATATAGACCGCGTTTTCGTTCTGCGCAGTGAAACTGAGGAGCGGGAAACCGCCGCTTTTCTCCAGATGGAAGTCTTCGGGCGGCATGGGAACGATGAATCGTCCGCTGACGGCGGTGGGCTGGGTGCCTTGTTTGTAGTATTCGGTGACGGTTTGGTCTTCGGGCGTATTTTTATCCGCAACCAGGAGTTCGTTGGTTTCCTCCAGCGCGATCTTGTCCAGAACGACGGGGACGACGCCGGAAGGGATTAAAAAATCCGCCGGTTTCCGGTTTGCGTATATATGGCCGTACATCGCCTTTGCGATCAGCGCGGGATAGTTGCCGCCCGTATCCCTGGGGGAAAGCACATGATTATCGTCCGTTGAATCGAACCCCATCCAGCAGCAGACGGTAATTTCCGGCGTATAGGAGACGATCCATGAATCCTTATTGTATTCGGACTGGTTGTAGGAGCTGGTACCGGTTTTGGCGGCGATGGGGAGGCCTTCGATATACAGTTTTTTGGAGGTGCCTTCGGTGGCGCCGGTTTCAAGGATGCTGGTCATGATATACGCCGTCTCGGGGGAAAGGACGCTGTAGGTTTTGGGAACGTTCTGATAGACGACATTGCCCTTGCGGTCGGTGATCTTCTGTATGCAGGAGGGGACTGTGCGGTAGCCTCCGTTGGAAAAAGGCGTGTACGCGCTGGCGAGTTCAAGGGGGGTGACGCCGCTGGTAAGGCCGCCCAGCGCGAGGGTAAGGCCTTCGTCGTCATCCGAAAAAGGGATGCCCGTCCGCGAGCAGTAATCCATTCCGCTTTGGACCCCGATGGCGTTCAGCACCTTGATGGCCGGGAGATTGTAAGAATGCGCGAGGGCGGTGCGGAGCGTGACCCAGCCATGGTAGGTATTGCCCGCGTTGCTGGGCGTGAACCCGTCAAAGCTTTCCTGTTCGTCCAGCAGGCAGGTGGTGGTGGTGTAGCCGAAATTTTCGATGGCCGGGGCGTAGACGATAAGCGGTTTGATGGAGGAGCCAGGCTGCCTGCGCGAGGAAAGCGCCCGGTTTAAAATGCGTTGGGCGGTGTGCTCCCGCCCGCCGATGACCGAGAGTATTTCGCCTGTTTTGTTGTCCAGTATTACGAGAGCGCTCTGCACCGGCGTTCCGTCCGCCGCGTTTGGCGGGAAATACTGCGGGTCTTCGAACAGTTTCTGCGCGGTTGCCTGCATATCCTGATCCAGGGAGGTGTATATCCCGTAGCCGCCGCCCAGAAGATCGCCGGAGGAGATGCCCAGGATGTCCTCCGCGTCGCCGAGAACCATGTCCAGGTAAAAACCGTAGGGATACTGGCCTTTGGCGTTATCCACAATTACGAGCGGCTCCGCCTTGGCTTTCGTAAGTGCCTCCTGTGTGATGAACCCGAATGCGTACATGTTGTTCAGCACCGTGTCCCGCCGGTAGAGGGATTTGTCCGGATGCAGGTGGGGGGCGTAGTTGGTGGTGGATTTGAGCACGCCGGCCAGGATGGAGGCCTGGGCCAGGGACAGGTCTTTGGCGTCTATGCCGAAATAAGCTTTGGACGCCGCCTGTATGCCGTACGCGCCGTTGCCGAAATAGATGAAGTTTAAATACATCTCCATGATCTGGTTCTTGGAATAGACATTTTCCATTTTGACGGCCATCAGCGCCTCCTGCACCTTGCGGGAGACCGTCTGGTCGGTTTTAAGGAACATTTGTTTGACCAGCTGTTGGGTGATGGTGCTGGCGCCTTCCTTGATATACCCGAATTTGACGTCCTGCCAGAGCGCGCCGAAGATGCGGACAACGTCCACGCCGCTGTGCTCGAAAAAACGGGCGTCTTCCGCGGCAAGAAAAGCGTTTATTACATAGTCCGGAAGTTCTTTTATTGAGATGCTCATACGGTCTTCCGTGCCGTGCAGGTCGCAGACCACCTCTCCGCTGCGGTCGTAGACCGTGAGGGACTGGCTGGGCTGGGTGATGTTCTGGGGATTGAATGCCTGCCAGTCCTTCAGGTTAAAAATATACCCGAATGCGAATAATATTATAAATATTGCGCATAATAAAACCGAACAAAAAAAAACCTTAACAAATCTGAGCAGTTTTGATCCTTTATGCATGGAATTCCTCCTTTTTTTCTGGTCCCCGGAAAGCAAAAAGTCTTTTTTGGGTTTGGAAAGGATCGGGCTTCATGGATAATTTGTGGTTAAAGCGCTGCAATTATTAAGTCAATTTATGACAAGCAGCCAAAAAACATTCAAAATGCGACCAAGACAGTGCTTATGCGACAAAACAACTCAAAGGAAATATTATGAAAAGAAATGAATTATTGCACGGGGAAAGGAGGCGGACGAGCGTTGGACGTTATGCGAAAAAAGGCGGGGACCCCGGTCTTCAAAATATCCGGCGAACTGGACCATCATACGGCGGCGGCGGTACGGGAGAAACTGGACAAGGCGATACTGCTGGACGGCGCCAGGAACATCGTGCTGGATTTTAAGAACCTTCGGTTTATGGACAGTTCGGGTATAGGCGTGCTTCTGGGCAGGTATAAGCTTATAAAGAAAAAAGGCGGGAGGATCTATGTGAAGAACGTCGGCAGGCAGGTGGATAAGATATTCACGCTGTCCGGGCTGTACCAGGTTCTTATAAAAATGGATTAGAGGGGGAAATTATGAAAAACCATATGAAACTGAATTTTTTGGGGATTTCTGCGAACGAAAACTTTGCGCGCAGCGTTGCGGGCGCGTTCGCTTCCCAGCTTGATCCGACGCTGGACGAGATTTCAGATATCAAGACGGCGGTGAGCGAGGCGGTGACCAACTGCATCATCCATGCCTACCGGGATAAGACGGGGGAGGTCGCCCTGGAGATGGAACTGGAGGAGGATACCGTCCGGGTCGCGGTGGAGGACAAGGGCGTAGGCATCAAGGACGTGGAGCAGGCCCGCCAGCCGTTTTTTACGACGGTGGGCGGGGAAGAACGCTCGGGAATGGGCTTCACGGTGATGGAGACTTTTATGGACGAAGTGAAAGTGGTCTCCAAACCGGGATACGGAACGATCGTCATCATGTATAAAAAAATAAAGGGGCGGGTTGGCGATGGAATTGCTTTCGCACGAGCAGACGCTTGAGTTGATCGCCCTTGCCCAAAAGGGGGACGAAGGCGCGAAAGAAACGCTGATCCTTCGCAACGAGGCGCTGGTAAAGAGCATCGTGCGGGGGTTTTTACAGCGGGGCGTAGAATACGATGACCTGATGCAGATCGGCACCATGGGGCTTTTAAAGGCGGTCTACGGATACGACGAAAGCTTTGGCGTCCGGTTCTCCACCTATGCCGTTCCCATGATAGCGGGGGATATCAAACGGTTTTTGCGGGACGACGGCATCATAAAGGTGAGCCGGTCCTTAAAGGAAAACGCCGCGCGCATTTTCCGCGCGAAGGACGCGCTTAAAAAGCAGCTGGGCTGCGAGCCCACCGTGGATGAGATCGGCCGGGAGGTAGGGATGAGCCCGGAGGATATCGTTTTTGCCATGGAAGCCGTCTGTGCGCCTCTGTCCATATACGAGCCGGTGTTCGACGACGGGGAGGGCAAGACGCAGATCATAGACACGGTGCGGTCAAGCGAGGGCGGCGACGTGATCGACAGAATCTTTCTGAAGGAGCTGATTGGGACGCTGAGCGCGAAGGAGCGCAAACTTATCATGCTGCGCTTTTTCAGCGATAAGACGCAGTCCCAGATTGCCGAGATATTGGGCGTATCCCAGGTGCAGGTCTCGCGGCAGATCACAAGAACGCTGCTAAAGCTGCGCAAGGCGGCAAAATAGAAAATATATTAAAATTCAAGGGCTTTAAAAGTCCTTTTTTTTATTTGCGCTACAATATTTTTCGGGAGGCGGGCCATACTAATTAAAAAAGGATTTGATATGAAATGATGAAGGGTTGGATCATCAAATGCCTGCTGCTAACGATACTGATCGTGGCGGTGGCATTGTTTTTAACGTATTTTACGGATGCCGATGAAATCAACAGAAAGACGGCGAAGTTGGTTTTTTATGAAATGGTTCATTAGCCTGAAAAATACGTATTCGACCGGGAAGGAAATCGTGCCGCTCTCCGGCGTGGTCACGGTCATCCCCGATGGCGAAGAGATGAAGGCGTTCCTTCGTGAAACAAAGATCGCCGTACACGATATCGCCGTGCTGGAGGTGATTGATGTGATCGGTATAATCAGCGGGCGGTTTAAAGATGCGGATATTGTAAGCGTGGGCGCATCTTCCTGCAGCATCCTTTTTGAACCCAGTGTGCGAGTGACTTTTTTGGGGGTGCTCAAGACAGGAGCGGTGTTTTTGATTTTGTTTTTCGGCGGCGCGCTGGCCATCATGAATTTCCACGCGGATGTGAACATGGACGAGGTGCTCCGGAGCATCGTTGCCTTTTACGCGGGCGGGAGCGGGGACGTGGTGTGGGCGGGCATCGCGTATTCGGCCGGGATCGGCGCGGGGTTTTTATTTGTTTTAAACCTTTTCAAGCCGAAAAAGGATAAAACGCCTTCCCTTCTGGACCTTGACCTGCACGATTACAAGGAGCAGAAGCAGCGGTATATGGCCGAGAAAAGCAAAAAATGAGCTTGATATTTTCCTGCATGAGCGCGCTCGCCATGGGGTTTGTGGCCGGGAGCGCGGCCAGCGCTTTTTTTATCGTTTTGGGGATCTTCTCCAAACTGTCGGCAGCGGGGGGCCTGCCGGGACTGCAGCGCGCGTATGCCGGCGCGGCCGCCCTGGGCGTCCTGTGGGGATGCTTTGCCTCGCTTTTCGGCTTATCGCTTCATGCGGGAATGATTTTTGCGGATGCTGCGTCGTTTTTTTCGGGCGCGTACATCGGCGTTTTTATCATATCGCTGGCCGAAGTGATCAACTTGCTGCCCCTCCTGTATAAATCGCAGCGCAGAAAGGCAATACTAATATTAATGCTGCTCATTCTTGTGGCAAGCAAGGTCGCGGGGTCGCTGCTCGATTTTTTGGGCCCCGTGTTTAAATAAGGAGGAAACAATGAAAAAACAACAGATCCCGCTGGATGAACTGGATACGAAAAACAACGTAGACGAGACCGAGATTCGCAGCCAGCCTGCGAAATCGGAGCCCAAGGTGAATTAGGAGGCGTTTTTATGAAAATAAAAGATACGTTCAGGCCGGGGGAGTACGGCGCGTATGTAAAAAAAGAAATGCCAAAAAGCGAGATTCCCGTCAATCTTTTAAAGGCGTTCTGGGTGGGAGGCGCCATCTGCGTGGTTGGCGAGGCGTTCCGTCAACTGGCGAAAGACGTGATGGGACTGGATGAGGTTGGGGTTGCCGCCTTTGCGTCCATCGTTATGATTGCGCTGGGCGCTTTTCTGACTTCGCTGGGGATTTACGACGTGATCGGTAAATACGCAGGAGGGGGCTCTATCGTTCCCATTACCGGGTTTGCCAATTCCATTGTCGCGCCCGCTATGGAGTACAGGCGGGAAGGATTCGTGCTGGGGGTGGGAGCGCAGATGTTCACCGTTGCCGGACCGGTCCTGGTGTACGGTATCGCGGCCTCGCTGTTTGCCGGCATCATCTATTTTTTTATTGGGGGATGATTCTTTGGGTAAAAAAACGGGGAAGCAGACCGTTGTGTTTGCGAAAAACGTTTATATAGCGGGACATTGCAGCCTGGCGGCGGGGAAGTACGAGAGGGATTCCAAGTACAGCGGGTTTTTTGACATCGTACTGGAAGACGACCTGCTGGGGGAGGATACCTGGGAGAAGGCCGAGCATATGATGTTCAAAACAGCGGCGCTGGGCGCGGTGAATTACTGCAAGCTTAAAACCGGGGACGTGGATTTTATGCTGGGAGGGGACCTTTTAAACCAGATCATCAGCGCTGGATTTTCGGCGGCCGATCTGGCCGTCCCTTTTTTCGGGCTGTACGGCGCATGCTCGACCATGTCCGAATCGCTGCTGGTGGGCGCCATGCTGGTGGACGGCGGGTTCGGTGAAAATGTTCTCTGTGCGACTTCCAGCCACTTTGCGACGGCGGAGAGGCAGTTCCGCATGCCGCTTGAACTGGGGACGCCCAATACCACAACCTCCCAGAAAACGGTGAGCGGCGCGGGCGCCTGCCTGTTGTCCAAAATGGATTTGAGCGGAGAGAAGATCGTCCTTAAAAGCGGAACGGCAGGTATTGTGATGGAAATGGGGATCGCGGACGCGAACGACATGGGGGCGGCAATGGCGCCGGCCTGCGCGCAGACCATCCTTGCGCATTTTGAGGATACGGGCAGGGACGCCGCTTATTATGACAAGATCATCACGGGCGACCTGGGGACGTTTGGCTCGAGGATGCTTGCCGATCTGCTTAAAAAAGCGGATTTTGATTTGATGGGCAGGCACATGGACTGCGGTGCGATGATCTTTGAAGGGCTGCCCGATATCAAATGCGGGGCGAGCGGCTGCGGATGCGCGGCGAGTATGCTGAACGGGTATTTTATCAAAAGCATGCTGCAGGGGGAATTCAAAAACATGCTGTTTATTCCGACCGGCGCGATGCTGTCCAAAACCAGCACGCTGCAGGGATGCATGATCCCCTGCGTGGCGCATGCGGTCGAAATAGAAAGGGTGGGGTAGCATGGAATATCTGATGGCTTTTGTGATAGGCGGGGCAATCTGCGTTGTGGGACAGATCCTCCTGTTGAAAACTGCCCTGACGCCCGCGAGGATACTGGTGATCTTTGTTGTGGCCGGCGTGATTTTGACCGTTTTGGGGCTGTATGAGCCGCTGGTCAAGATCGGGGGCGGGGGAGCGACCATCCCGCTGACCGGATTCGGCTACGCGCTGGCCGAAGGCGTGAAAAAGGAAGTGGCCGAAGTTGGGATCATGGGGATATTTACCGGCGGCGTTAAGGCGACCGCCGCCGGGATTACGGCGGCGGTGGTGTTCGGCTATATCGCGTCGGTGATCAGCAGCCCAAAAACAAAAAAATAAAAGAGCGCTTTAAACGCTCTTTCAGGCTGCTGACAAACCCCAACTACTGCGTTATTTTTCCGCTTGTTCCTCAGCGTAGGGAATACTACGCTTGCGTCGCAATGCTCAAAATGCCTTGTATTTTGGGCTTTCAGCAGCCTGAGTATATCAAGTAAACTGTCTTTTGGGTTATGATTTAAAATTTAGAACTTTGTCATCAAGTTAAAAGAGCGTTTTAAACGCTCTTTTTATATGTATGGACTTTTAATCCGGCCGGCTATTGCGTTGGCTCGGAAGAAGTCGGGCCGGGTGGCGGTGAATTCAGCGTATTTCTGTACGTGTTTACTTTACCGAGCAGGATGTTGGCCGATGTGACGATCGCCTCATCCGAAGAGTCAGGACGGTTAAGTACGTTCTGTACCGTCTGGATGGTGGCGGTCAGATCATTGATCTGGTCCTGGGTGAGGAGCGCCGAATTTTCCGACAGGAAGGCGCCTGCCGCGGCCAGCACGCTGTTGGCATACGTGACCGAATCCCTGCGGTGCTGCGTATGCAACGTGCAGGTCTGTAGTGAGTTCACCAAGGGCACGCCGCCCAGGTTGAGCGTTTGCCCGGAACTCTTCATCCAGATGGCGTAGGGTGAATCGTCCGGGAACACCGCGACGTATCTTTGCTGTACGACGTCTGGCGGGCAGTAGGGACCGGCCAGCATATTGGTGGAGGTGTCCACGTTCTGCAACTGGAATACGCTGTTTACCTTGGTGGGCTGCTCCGTGCCCCAGTCTGAGTTGGCGGGGACGCCTTCCACCGGCGCGCCGCCCATGATGGCGTCCACCGTGACCATCTTCAGCCCTTCTTCTTCCGCCGTTTTATTGATAATGGGCTTGTCGCCCAATCCCTTTTCCGAGAAAATTTTGGACATATATGTCTGCCAGAGAGGCACGGAGGTATTGGACGCTGCAATCCCGCTGACAAACGGTTTATAGCCGTCGTGCCCCACCCAGAGGGTGGAGGTATAATATCCTGTAATACCCGAGAAAAAAACGCCGCGATTGTCCACAACCGTACCTGTTTTGCCGGCGACCTCGATATTGCTGCCGTCTATCTGTATCTGTGCACGGGTGCCTGTGCCGTGGTCCACCGCGTCTTTCAGGATATCAACCACCAGCCACGCGGTCGAGGGCTTATATACCTGGTATTCCTTTTGGTAATCGCCCGCACTTAAAACCGTATTGCCGTCTTTGTCCACCACCTTGGTGAACGCAACCGGCTCGCGGTAGTAGCCGTTGTTTGCGAGGCATGCGTAGCCGCCCGCCATCTCCAGGGTGGTGAGCCCCGACTGGCCCATCGCGAGGCCGACGCCGGTCTCGCTCACGTTATCCATATTGACGCCCAGCTTCTCAAGATAGCTTGCCGAATTTGCGAGGCCCACGTATTCCATCAGGGTGCGCGCCGCGACGATATTGAGCGAACTCACCAGACCCTGCCGTATGGAGACCGGGCCGGGCGTGCCCTGGCTGGTCGTCGGATATCCCGCATCGGAATCCCATCCCGGAATGGGGACGGGCACGTTGGCGATGGGCGTTGCGGCGGAAACCCCCAGGTCGAACGCCGGGCCGTACACGGTAAGCGGCTTGATGGAGGAGCCGACGGGCATGGGCGCTTCGTACGCGCGGTTTAAAGTCTTCTTGCTGGTAGGCGTATCGCGCGAACCGATCATCGCGACGATATTGCCCGTCTGATTGTCTATAACGACAGAGGAGACCTGCGGCTGGATGATCTCGCTGCCGTCGCTCTGAATGATAAAGCTATCCGATTCGTTTTCAAATGCGGGGTAATTATCCCATTCGGAGATGGTATTCTGGACGGTGTTCTGGATGTCTTCGTCTATGGTCGCGTAGATCTTGTATCCGTTGGAGCGTATCTCGTTTTCGATGGTTGCACGGTTTTGGGGGGGTGTCGTCCATTCCGTATTTACGAAGGAACATGGTTACCACGTTGTAGACCACATATTCGACAAAATGCGGGTAGGGGTACAGCTCGTTGGCGGGGGAGGTCAACAGTATATTCATCTCTGACTTCCACTGGTTTATGTAATTCGGGCTTTCCCAAACGCTTTTGGGCACGAATGTAGCGTCATATTGCTCTTTTGTGATAAACCCGGCCGCATACATGCGTTCGGTGACCATGTTCATCCTGTTTTGCAGATCCCCAAGGTTCTCGGGCGCCACATAGGTTGCGCGGCGCGGGTTGTAGGCGTGCGGATACTGCGTGACCGCGGCGAGGCAGACGATTTCCTTTAAGTTGAGCTGGGACATGTCTTTGCCGAAATAGTCCTTGGCTGCCGCTTTTACCCCGTAAACCGTTCCTCCCAGGGGGATGGTGTTGAGATAAGTCTCAAGGATCTGGTCTTTGGTGTATTTTTTCTCGAGCTCAATTGCGAGGTACGCTTCCTGGAGTTTTCGTTTGTAGGAACGTTCGGGAGTCAGCAGGTTATTTTTGATGAGCTGCTGGGTGATGGTGCTGCCGCCTTCCGAGCTTCCGGAGGTCAGGTTGGAGACAAACGAGCCCAATATTCTTTTAATATCCACGCCGTTATGGCTGTAAAAACGGATGTCTTCCACCGCAATAAACGCGTTTTGCAGGTCTTCGGGGATCTCGCTGAGCTGTGCCCAATCCCTGTTTTCGCTGCCCGTATAGGTCGCGAGCAGGGTGCCGCTCTGGTCGTAGATATAAGAAGTTAAGGCTTGGTCCTCAATCTTGCCAACATCCAGGTCGGGCGTCGACTCGAGATAGGCGTTGGCCAGGCCCGAAACCAGCCCCGCGCCGATGGCGCAAATCACAAAAATGGATACCAGCCCGATCTTAAAGGTGGTGAGCAAAACGCCCAGCACAAAATTGGGGCGGCGGGTACGCGGAACAAATATCGAACCCGAGGCCTTTTTGCCCTTCTCGTCCTTGAGGTTCGGCATGTACATGGTGTTGGCAAATTTATGGTTTTTCTGAGTGGTTTTGATCTCTTTGTCGGTAAAAACGACGGTTTTATCTTTTTCCAGGCTGCCGGTGTCGTTTGTGGCCGGCTGAAAAGATGGTCTTTTGGGCTGCTTTTTTATTATATCGCTTTCGCTGCTTTTACCGGATTTAAAAATACCGGATATTTTATATCCAATATTCTGAAAAACGGACAAGATCTGTTTGCCCGTATGCTTTTGATTTTCAGACATGCAAGATACCTCCGTCGTTTTCACAATACCTGAAATAATTCATAAAGTATTATATCACATATTTACAAAGAAAATAATATATGATGGAAAGTTAACAAATTATTCGGAAAGGGAACATAAACTGTTGAGGGGGGTTCTTCATGCGTAAAGGGGTTATTCTTGCGGCCGTATCCTGCGTTTTGCTGGCTGTGGTGGCTTTTTTTGTGAATCTGTACATTGGCCCCGCCATTAAAAGACAGGCGGAAATGCAGGTTTTGGGCATCGGGCAGAGCGTTTTGAACGACGCGCTCAAAAGAACGCTGGATACGGCGGATTTTACCAACCTGGTGATCGTTCAGCGGGACGAAGCGGGCGATATTCAGCTGGTGACCGTCAATTCCAAGGAGATCAACAACATTGAAAACATTGCGCTTACCTATGCGCAGGATAAACTTTCAAGCATGGAGAAGACAGGCGTGAGCGTGAATGTCGGCTCCGCCCTGAGCACGCTTACCACCGGGCTGGGACCCGATATCAAGATAGGCGTCCAGCCCAGGGGCGCGGCCCAAGCGACGTATTATACACGGTTTGAGACGGGCGGCGTGAACCAGACGCGCCACAAGATCTATATCCGCCTGAAGGCCGACTTGCGTGTGCTGGTGGGGCTTTCCGTACTGGACGTGGAGGTAAGAAACGATCTTTTGATCTGCGAGACCATTATTGTGGGGAAGGTGCCCGAGTCCTACATCGACGTGAACAACAAGGAAGACCTTCTAAACCTTCTGCCTGCCGGAAACTGAAGCTTTTTTCCAGTGGGTTGAACTTGTCAAAACATGCGTTTTATGCTACTATTTTTGAATAGTAAAGATGAATCAGGAGAAAACGTATGTCTGGACATTCAAAATGGTCGACCATCAAGTTCAAAAAAGGAAAGGCGGACGCGCAGCGGGGCAAGATATTCACCAAGATCGGCAGGGAGATCGCGGTCGCGGTGAAACAGGGCGGTGCGGATACGGCCTCCAATTCGAGGCTGCGGGATGCGATCGCCAAGGCGAAATCAAGCAATATGCCGGGTGACAACGTTACCCGCTCCATCAAAAAGGCGGCGGGGGAGCTGGGCTCCATCAATTATGAGGAGATGGAGTATGAGGGTTACGGACCGGGCGGCGTGGCCGTGATCGTGGAGGCGCTGACCGACAACCGCAACCGGACGGCGGGGGACGTGCGGCACGCATTCGACCGGAACGGCGGAAGCCTGGGCGCGACAGGGTGCGTTGCGTGGATGTTCGACCGCAAGGGCGTTTTGGTGATCGAGCGGACGGGCAAGACGGACGAAGACCAACTGGCTATGGCCGCGATAGACGCGGGCGCCGAGGATTTTGACGCGGACGAGGAAGCCTTTGAGATCACCACCGCGCCGGACGATTTTTCGTCCGTACACGAGGCCTTGGAGAAGGCGGGCTATGAATTCGCTTCCGCGCAGATTGACATGGTGCCACGAAACACGGTGGCGCCGGACGCGGAAGAGCAGGAAAAGGTAATGAAAATGCTGGATATGCTGGAAGACCTGGACGATGTGCAGAACGTGTACCATAATGCGGAACGCAGCGGGGATGAGGAATAAAACCTTATGCAACGGCTTCCTCAATCGCTCCCATCAATTCGTTTTCCACCTCTTTGGCGACTGCCATAAGATCTTTGCCGCCCATCAGTCCTATTATGCCCGTTGGCCGGAGCATGCCCATTTAGACCGCGCCGCCGTCTTCGAAGACGACCATTTTGCAGAGCAGAAAATAGCCCGTTTATAAATTTTTCTTCAGCATTTCATTTGCCCGCACCGGATTGCAGACTTCCATGACTTTGAAATTGGCTTTAAAATCAATACTTTTTTCTTTTTATAAGTATGAATTGAAACGGCTAAACATCAATAACGCCTAAAAGTAAAATAAAAAAGCCGTCTTCGCTCATGGATGAAGCCGGCAGGTTACATATTAAAAAAACGGGAAGGTCATTCCTGCGTGCTTTTCATATATTCGATAAACTGCCGGGCGACCCTGGGGGAACGCCCGCCGCGGAGAAGCGCGTAGCGCTCGGCCTGTTCGTCGATGTCCTTTGCCATGACGCCGAACTGGACGGCCAGGCCGCGCACGATCTCAAGGTACAGCGCCTTGTCCGGCTGAAGAAAAGGAACGGACAGCCCGAAACGTTCGGACAGGGAAGTGAGCTCCTGTATGGTCTCGCCTACATGGATGTCGTCCCCGTTGCGCTCCGAAAAAAATTCTTTGACCAGGTGCCGCCGGTTGCTGGTGGTGTACACCGCGATATTGGGGGCCTTGGCCGAGACCGACCCTTCCAGTATGGCTTTTAAGGCTTTGAAGTCGTCGTTGTTCTGGTCGAAGGAAAGGTCGTCAATGAACAGGATGAATTTAAGCGGATGGCCGATCAGGGCTTCCACGATCTGCGGGATATCATTGAGTTGCTTTTTTGTGATCTCTATCAGGCGGAGACCCTCGTCTTTATATTCGTTTACGACCGCTTTCACGGTGGAGGACTTTCCGGTGCCGGCGTCTCCGTACAGGAGCGCGTTGGCGGCGGGCTTGCCCTTTAAAAGCGAGAGCGTGTTTTGGACCACGGCGCCGCGCTCGCGTGCGTAGCCCTTCAGGTCCGTTAGACGGACAGGGTCCGGAAAGCTGACCGGCGTGATGACGGCTTCTTTCACCATGAACATATGGTGCTTGGAAAAAATGCCGTAGCCGACGCGGGACAGATTTTCGATCCTTTCCCGGTAAGCTTGGGAGAAGTCGGCGGGGTGGGTTTTCCAGACGGGAAGATATCCGTCGTATCCCATCGCATTGGTGATATCCCGCGAAGGAGTGCCGGACAGTTCCTGGAGGATTTCAAGCTCGCTCTGAAGGCTGTTTTCCAGTGAGGAGGCTATGAATTCCTTTTGGGCTTTGCTGCGGATATAGACGTTTTCATCGTCCAGCACCCTGCTTAAGACCGCGTCGGTCAGGTCGCCGCCTTCGTTTAACAGAAGGGAGATAAATGCGGAATAGTTTTTAACCTGTTTAAGGTTGCTTTGATCTTCCGGGTCCAGCAGCGTGCAGAATGATTTGAGGAGCGAATCGTTCAGAAGATTGTGGAACACCGCAAGCGAATGCAGTTTTAAATTCATTTCTTTCAAGTCCATAACTTCGGCACCTTTCTTCTTCCGTTTTTTATAAGCTACCGTTATTATAATGATTTGAATAAGACTGGTCAATACGCGTGCAAAGGACGGTAGGGTATGGTATACTTGGCTTTATTGACAAACATGGTGCTAAAGCACATGCAAGGAGACTTAAATGAAAGAGATTGCCGCCGCCGCAAGGGCGTTCCACGATGAAGGTTATAACTGCTGCCAGTCCGTGATACTGCCGTTTATCCGTGAAATGGATGTTGATGAGGAAGCGCTGCTGAAGGCCGCCTCTTCGCTGGGGGGCGGACTTGGGTATTTGCGCGAAGTGTGCGGCGCGGTATCCGGTATGGCGGTCGTTCTGGGACTGAAGTACGGGTACAGGTGCGGTTTTAAGGACCAGGCGGACAAAGACGCCAAAGCTGCGCACTATGCGCTGGTGAAGCGGCTGGGGGAAGAATTCAAGGAGCGGATGGGCGCACTGACCTGCCGGGACCTGCTGCATATGGACGAATACGACCGGGTGCTGCCCGGATTCGAGGACATAGAAAAACCGTGCCCGGATGCGATCGCGGTCGCCGCCGACATTCTTTCCGATTATCTTGCAACGCAGGATAAATAATTTTGATATAAAAACCGTCCGGTATTGCCGGACGGTTTTTATTCTAATTTTGCTTTAAATTATCGGATGGGTAGTGAAGATGCCACAATTCCCTGAGCGCATCCATTGCCTGCACAATCTTTAATGTTTCTTCAAGAGGCATGTCGGGGGATTCCGCAAGACCCTTCTTCAGGCATTCCTGTACGGCCCGGGCTTCGAACTGGAATCCGGTCGAATCATACTTTTCTTCAAAGACGGTGCTTTCTCCGGTGAAGGTTAGTGGGTCGTCCCCGGCCAGGACCAGCTCTGCCTTGGTGGGGCGCCAAAACTCTTCGTGAATAATGACCCGGCCCTTTTCGCCTTCGATGAGAGCTTTTTTATCCGTCTTCATTGCGATGCCGCTGCACAAAAGCGCAAGCTGCCCTTCCGCGTATTTCAGTATAAAGGCATTGTACTCATCAATTCCGTTTATGAGATTGCATGCGCCCGTGATTATTGCAGGGTCTGTTCCAAGGATATGAAAGGTCAGGGCGAGCGGATAGATGCCTACGTCCAGCAGCGCGCCGCCGGCATGCTCGTTTTTGAAACGCCACTGGGTGCGGTCACCGCTGCCGTCGAACCCCATACCGGCCCGTATCATCCTGACCTGTCCGATTCTGCCCTCTCGGACCCAGCGGATGGCCTGCCGCATTGCGGGAAAGAAACGTGTCCACATCCCTTCCATGAGAAACGCATTGTTCCTGCGGGCGGCGGCAATCATTTGCTCTGCTTCAAAGGCGTTTACGCCCATGGGTTTTTCGCATAGCACGTTAAAACCCGCTTCCAAAAACATGATGACATCCCTTAAGTGAAGGGTGTGGGGAGTCGCGATGTAGACCACATCGATATCTTTGGCATCCAGCATGGCTTCATATGATCCGTATGCTCGGACCGCGCCGTGCGTTTTTGCGAATTTTTCCGCCTTCTCGATGCTGCGGGAGGCGACGCACTGAATAACCGCGTCGTCCAGCATTTTTAGCCCCTGTGCAAAATGCCCGGATATAAAACCCGTTCCTACGATTCCCCATCTTGTTTTTTTCATGATTGTGATCCTTTCCGGGATATGAATGTAATTTAATCCTACCATAAATATGCACCCGGTGCCAAGACTTTAAAACGGGCAACGGGGATTTTTTGCGGCCGGGCAGAAAGCAGGAAAAGGGGTGGTACGCCCGAAATAAAAAAAACATACAATAAAACAGTATCCAAACAGTGCTTTGGAGCGGCAATATAGAAGTTTTGAGGTGAATCGATTGATGAGAGACGATACGGGACATCTGAGCATCGGGATGATAGCGCCGGATTTTACCGCGGATACGACGCACGGCAATCTGCATTTTGCCGACCTGAAGGGCAAATGGGTGGTGCTGTTTTCGCATCCCGGGGATTTCACGCCGGTATGCACTACCGAATTTATCGCTTTTTCCAAGGCGGCGAACGATTTTAAAAACCTGAACGCCCAGTTATTGGGACTCAGCATAGACAGCAATCCTTCCCATCTTGCCTGGGTGAACGCGATTTACCAGAACACCGGCATACAGGTGCCCTTTCCGGTTATTGCTGACCGGATGGGGGAGGTATCGAGCAAATACGGGATGATAGCGCCCGAGGTGAGCGGAACCGAGACCGTGCGCAATGTGTATATCATCGACCCCGACCAGAAAATACGCGCCATCCTGATATACCCGCTGACCAACGGACGCTACATCCCCGAGATACTGCGGCTGCTCCGTGCCCTGCAGACGACCGACGCGTACAAGGTGGCGACGCCGGCGAACTGGGAGCCGGGCGGACGGGTGGTCGTGCCCCCGCCGCAAACCTACGACGATATGATGGAGCGGCAGAACAATCCCGCAAAACAGAACCTGACCTGCGACGACTGGTGGCTGTGCTATAAAAACGCGCTGCCCGAGATAAAAAAATAAGAATCAAAAAATGGATAAAAAAGCTTCACGGCGGCAGTAAACCCGGAAGCTTTTTTGTTTGCGGCTCTCCGGTTAGCCATGAAGCTTTTTGGTTAGGGTAAAACTTGGCGCTTTATTGTTTGATTGAATTACAATATGGACATAACGTATTTTGTTTTTCCGAAGTCTTTTGAAGAAATGAAAATAATCGAACGGGAGGCTGGGGGTTTTTTAAGAATCTTTTTGTTGCTGCTTGACGTTTTGGGGCAGGACGGTCGAGACCCTTGATTTGGCAAACGCATAGAAGCGCATCACCAAAAAAGTGATGGGGATACCGGCGATCACCGTCAGCATATACACCATGAAGCGCGCTTCCCCGAACGCCGAGATCAGCACGCCGGCCAGCAGGAACTGGATGACAAAGCTGGGCAGGTATGCCAGACAGAACTTGAGAAATTTAACAAATCCAAAGCTGTCCTTAAAGGTCAGCTTGGTGTTCAGCAGATAGGATACGACTAAAAAAATGGCGTAACCGATGGCAAACGCGATCAGCGGCTGAAGAAGAAGCGAAAAGAGATAGGCACAGGTAACGCCCAGCAATGTGTTGATGCCTCCGATTATCGAATACATCAGAAATTCGCGTACGAAAAACATACGCTTGAAAGATTTTTTATGGCGGATAAACACATCGCCCGAAGGAACGATCACCTTTTTTGACAGGGAGATCAGCGAATCATCTATGGTGTGGCCGTAATAATAAGTTTCTATATCCGGGTCTTTTTCGTTTAAAAGCAGCAGTTCCGCTTTGTTGTTGCATTCCGCGCCGCCGTCTTTCAGGGCGATCAACCTGTGGCCTTCGCAGACCGGGGATATAAGGTCGTAGGGGAGGATGCTGATGACGGCCGCGCCCTTTGGAATGGGACGCAGATTTTTTTTATGTTCTTCCCAGAATTCCTTTATGAATTCATGCCGGTCTTTGTGCGACCAGAGGCAATTGAACATGGCAAGGGACAATCTTGATTTGCCCCTCTTTCCAAGTATGAAAAGGAAGTGCTCTTTGACCATGGTACCGATGTGTTTTATTAAATTTCTATTTTGTTTCAGGGACATTAAATAAAAATCTTTTACAAGATTTCCCTTATAGATATATCCCCCAAAATCACACAAAATCATATGAAGATAATAGCAGAATGATACATAAAAATCAATTAAATTTAAAAAGTATAAAAATCTGCCATCCGTAAATAATGAGAACGTATCCGGATAATAAGGAATACTCTACTATTGGCGCCTTGTTATCCAGTTTTTTGAAAAAAGGGGATTTATTCATGGGTAGATCCAGGCTTGTATTTTGGATCGTCTTTATTCTGATGGCGGCTTCGGGCGGCTTTCTGGGGTATTATTTTGCGGCCGGCGAACCCACCGTTTTTTCCGAACAATATCTGAAAGACGCGGTTCTGGCGGCCGCGAACACGGACGTGGTTCTGGCGGACGACGCGAAGATAGAGATTGAGTACACCTATCTGATGTGCGGGCACAGGGAAAAGGTGTATTTGAACGGGGATATGCGCTTTACCGGAAAAACGGCGGAGGAGATCAAAACCGAATGGCCGAACACCGTCATCAGGGACTTTTCCGAACATAAAGCCGTATTGCAAATGGATGTGGACGACTACTGCCCGCAGCACTATATCGTAAAAATTGAGGGCGGTAAGGTTTGCATATTCAAAACGTCGCGGGATACAGGGCAGAGCGAACTGTATCTTGATTTAAAGCTGGATACATCGGCCGTACGGTCCGAGGAGCTGCCCCGGCTGATGGACGGCGTGGTATTTGAAAGCACGAACGAAGTGAACGATTACCTCTACAGCCTGAAAAACTAAAATTGCATTCACAGCGTGATCTCATGTATAATACCCTTATAGACTTTTAAGGGGGATTAAAAGCGATGGATCACGTTTTGAATACGGCGATGGCGGCCAAAAACGCATCCTGGGAGCTGGCCCGTCTGGGCACACTGGAGAAGAACGCCATCCTTCATGCGATGGGGGACGGCATCCAGGCGGCGGGAGATGAAATCATAAAGCAAAATAAAAAAGACGTGGACAGTGCGCGCAAGGCGGGACGGACGGAGGCCATGATAGACAGGCTTTCCCTGAACGAAAAGCGCGTGGCCGGCATGGCGCAGGCGTTTTATGACATTGAGAAGCTGCCCGATCCCATCGGCGAGACGATCGAAGGCTTCAAACGCCCGAACGGGCTGGACATAAAAAAGCGGCGGGTACCGCTGGGCGTGATCGGCATCATTTATGAGGCGCGCCCCAACGTGACGGCCGACGCGATGGCGCTCTGCCTGAAGACATCCAATACGGTTGTTTTAAGAGGCGGGAGCGAGGCCATCCATTCCAACACGGCCATCGTGAAAGCGGCGGTTGCGGCCGGAGAAAAGGCCGGGCTGCCCCGTGGCAGCGCGGTGCTGATTGAAGACACGTCCCGGGAAGCGGCGGCGTACATGATGGGCTTAAACGGCGTTATTGACGTGCTGATCCCCCGCGGGGGCGCGGGCCTTATTCAGAGCGTGGTGAAAAACGCGACCATCCCGGTGATCGAGACCGGGACGGGGAACTGCCATATATATATGGATAAGACAGGGGACGTGCAGATGGGCGTGGACATCATCGTGAACGCAAAGACTTCCCGCCCGTCGGTTTGCAACGCGGCCGAAACGCTGTTGGTTCATAAGGATGTGGCGGACATTTTCCTGCCTAAAGCATTCGCGGCACTCAAGGAGAAGAATGTGGAACTGCGGGGGGACGGGACGGCGCAAAAATACGGCGCTATCCCCGCGACGGATGAGGATTACTACACCGAGTTTCTGGACTATATCCTCGCCGTGAAGGTGGTGGACGGCGTGGAAGACGCGATAGCCCACATCAATAAATACGGCACCAAACATTCCGAGGCCATTGTGACCAAAGACTACAACGCGGCTAAGAAGTTTCAGGACGAGGTGGACGCGGCGGCGGTGTATGTGAACGCCTCCACCCGCTGGACGGACGGGTTCGAATTCGGCTTCGGCGCCGAGATCGGCATATCCACCCAAAAGCTGCACGCCCGCGGTCCCATGGGATTAAAAGAGCTTACAACCATTAAGTATGTAATTGACGGGATGGGGCAGATACGGTAAGAATGATAATAAAAAAGCCCTGCGCGCCGCGCAGGGCTTTTTCGTGTAGGTTAATAGGTTTTCTTTTTCTTAGACGCCCAAAGCATGATGCTGAGGATCAGGCCGACCAGACAAAGAAGGGAAGAAAAGATAAAGCCTGCCTGATAAGAGCCGGTCGTGTCCCGCAGCAGGCCGCCGATGAGCGGACCGAGAACGCCGCCGCCGCCCCAGGCTGTAAATACGAGGCCGAAATTCAGCCCCAGATGTTCAACGCCGAAAAAGCGGGCGGTGACCACTGGGAAGACCGTCAGCATACCGCCGAATGTCAGCGCGATCATAACGGTTGTTATGACCATGGTAAGGGTTGAACCTGCTACAAAAGAATACAGTAAGAGCGAGATGAACTGTAAGGCAAAAATCAGTACCAATGTCTTTTTTGTTCCTAATCTGTCCGTTATCGCCCCGCAGACGATACGGCCCAGCCAGTTGAAGACCGCGTACAGCATAACGAAAGACGTGGCCTGCGTGAAAGTCAGGGCCGAGAGTTCCTGGACGATGTTTGAAAGCTGGCCGACGATGAGCAGCCCGGAAAAAGTACCAAAACAGAACATAAGCCAGACGATAAGGAAACGGGGGGAACGAATCATCTCTTTCCAAGTATAGTGCCTGTTTATGATGTCCGGCTGTGCGGTGCGTTTATGGGCTTTGATTTCCGGCGGGCGGTAATCCGGCGGGGGGACTTTGATGACGCGGGCGAGGAGAATGATAGCGGCGCTTAATCCAATACCCAAAATGAAGTATGTTATTTCCAGCCCGTGCGCGTGGATAAGAAATGTTTTGATGGGCGCTATAAAGATTCCGGACAGGCCGAAACCGCTGACAACGATTCCCGATATCAGCCCCCACCTGTGCACCTGGAACCATTTGATGGCGGAAGGAGTTACGGCCGAATACCCGAAGCCCATGGCCGCCCCAAAGAAAAGACCGAAAAAGACGGTAAGCCCCAATACGCTCATGGAAAGAGAGGACCCGATAAAACCGATGGCCGTTAATATGGCGGAGGCGAGCAGGATTTTTTTGGGGCCGTATTTGTCCTGCAGCCGGCCTCCGGGGACCATTATGGCGGCGAAGACGACGCAGGCGGCCATGTAGGGTATCTGCGTTTCGGTGGCCGACCAACCGACTTCCCGCAGCGCTGCGGCGGATACCCCCCAGGAATACAGCACGCCAAGAACGAGATTGACGCCAAGACCGGCAAAGGCAACCGCCCATCCTTTATTCAGAGTGGGTTTCGCGTTTCCCTGCATCTTTGCATCCATAAACTTTTCCCCGCTTATAAGTGGTTTTTTAATTCTTCATGATTTATTAAATGAAGTGCCGTTTATTATAGTATATACCACCGATGGCGCGATGTAAAACGATATTGAATTCGGTGCGCCGCGGGGGTGGGTTCGCATTCGGCTTCGAGAGCGGGATTTCCACCCAAAAGCTGCACGCCCGCGGGCCCATGGGATTAAAAGAGCTTACAACCATAAAGTATGTGATTGACGGCATGGGGCAGAGTAGATAGAACGTTTTTTATACCCTAATAATAAATGTTGATAATAGACAACTTATATGTTAAAATCAACTAAAATATGGAACATGTGTTTATCAATTCGACCAATCATCATGCATTGGCCAGCCTTTATACAATTGATTTTACGGAACGCTTTAAAAAAATGATTAGCGCTTAAAAACAGAGTTGTTCTGCGATTAAGCCTTTAGAATATAGTTGAATTTCGGAGGTGTTTTAAATGAAAAAGAACATTTTAGTTGTTGTTGCAATCGTTCTTATTTTTACGATTGGAATTGCCGGGAATTCGTTTGCGGCCGAGCAGCCGAAGTTGATTGAGGTCCGGAACGAAGAGGGCGAGACGATCCTGAATGCGAATGAAGGAAACGGGTATACCTATTACGCTTATGAAGACGGTTACGATGTGAACGTTGCGGGCGGGTTTCTGTATATGAAAGCGGGCTACAGTTATATTTTTGAAATGATGCCCACGATGGCGCAGGCGCAGGCAGAAGTTCGTGTGACGGACACCGGCGAATCGGTCGGTTATGTGCTGCTGAATTCGGTATACAACAGTGACGGCGCTTTTTCAGGACTGGAAGTGCCCGAAGCGTTTGTGGATGTTAACGGGGACGGGATCATTGCCATGCAGGAAATGAACGACGCGCTGGGGGCGCTGAGCGACGAGGTCTCGAGTTTAAAAGGGACCGAAGCCGAAAGATTGAATGCCTCGATAACCGCCGCGGCCGAGCTGGTGAGCCAGGGGCAGATTGCCGACGCGTACGAGAGCGCAAAGCAGATCAAACTGGATGCGGACGCCGCCGCGCAGAGCGCGGCCGAGCAGGCCGGGACCACCCGATCGGCGATCCTTTGGATTTGCGTAGCGGCTGCCGCCGTGATCGTACTGGTAATCGTATTTATATTGCGGAAAAGAAAGAAAAAGGACGCGGTTTTAAAAACCATGTGAATATAATCCCGCAAGAAAGGATGATTCAATGTTTGAAAAACTCAGTAAAAAAGAGATTGACGAAGCGCTCAGCGAGCTGATTGATAAAATGGGCGTTAAAGAAGATGTTTCTTTTGCCGCCTTTAAAGATCATATTATAAAGAAGGATAAGCAGGGCTGCACCGAGGAGATCGCAAGGCTGCTGGACCTTCCCGTCCGGATCACTCTGTCGGTTGCGTCCGAGGATTACCGGCAGGAAAACGCCAGAAGATTCGTTTCCAACGCGGTGGTGCAAACGGATGAAGATCGCCGCGGCAAGGAAGGCATCACGGCGCAGGTCACTGTCCCGCGGTACCTGCCAGTATGGGGAACATCCGATTTAACCGGCTATGAGATCGAAGTCCTGGTGGGCGAAAACTGCCTCGCGAGGCCGGACACTTTTATAACGATAATGGCGCACGAGCTTTCGCATATACTGCTCGCCGCCATCCGTTCCCCGCATAAGGACAGCGAATTTCATACGGATCTGGTTCCTATCCTTTTGGGATTCGGCGAATTTGTACGGCGGGGAAGGAAAATATCTTACGATACGATCAACGGCAATACGACCACCACGCATACGATCACGTACGGGTATCTTTCGGATGAGATATTTAATCAGGCCTATGTTCACGTAAAGGCTTTTTTGGGAGTCGTGCAAAAAAAGAAAAGAATTTTTAATAAACTCTTCAGGGGCACGGACGCCGCGTTGAACGAGACCGTCCGCCGGAAGGAAATTTTTAAGGATTATTTTTTAAAGATCAGCAGCAGCCGGCCGCAGAAGATGAAAAAGGAACATGCGCAAAGAATTGTTGAACTCCACGGGCAGGATATGGACGGGGATTTGCAGGCTTATTGTTCCGGCGCGAGAAAAAAATTGGAAGACGCGTCCGCCTTTGTCCAAAACCTGAGCCGGTATACCCGAAAAGCGGCGGAGGAACTGGACTTTCATACAAAGACGCTGGCGGACATATCCAAAGAACTGGACCGGAAAGCGGAGGGGATATTAAAGGATGCAAAGATCATGAGGAAGTATATTAAGAAATTATAGATGGCAGGCAGTGTTTTTTTACTTCAATCACGGCGCCGAGATCGAGATATCCAACAAAAACTCTACGCTCAGGGCCCATGGGCCTGAAAGAGTTTGCGACAATCAAATATGTTATTACAGAGCCGAGCAGATAAGGTAAAAAATCAAAAAGACCTGTGCATCGTGTAGGCTTTTTTGATACAATTACAATTAATATCTATGCTGATATGAAAAGGGATTTATAAAAACCTGTCGAATTATTAACTATATGCTAATAATATAAAAGGTGGTTATTCAATGCCTCCTCAAATATCATTTGAGTTCGATATGCAAAATATTGGACCACATACAAATTTATTATTACATGATCAAATGAACTCTATTAATATTGGAATCTATGCAAATAATGGGATTGGTAAAACATTTATCAGTAGAGCATTTCGTTTAATTACCACTCAAAATGAGTATACAACAACAAATAAATTATTGACGAAGAAACAAACAGATGGAATATTTAGATTAAATATAAATAATCCAAGTGATATATCAAAAACAAATAGAAAATTTGAGGTAAAATTCAAAAGAGATTTAGAACCTGCTGTCATTAATGATACAGATTATATATTCTATGTTTATAATAAAGATTATGTTAATGAAAATTTAGAGATATGTGATTATACGCCGAATAGTGATATTCAAGGATATATTTTAGGAAAAGCAAATATAGACGTTACCAAAGAAAAAGTAGAATTAAAAAAGAAACAAGATGAAAAGGATAATATCAAGAAAAAAATAGAACAAGCTATTAGCATAGCAAAACAGGATTTAGATAAGTTAAGAATTTCAAAAATAACTAATGAGTATAAAGACATAAATTTTGAAAATATAATTGATAATGTTCTTAGAAGTGAAGAAGAATGCTTTTCAACCTTGCAAGAAATGCATAACCAATTAAAGTCCATTCCTGATAATATAGAAGATATACCAACACAAATAAATATATTAATTGATATTAGTTATTTAAATGATATTAAATTATTATTGAAAACATCTTATGAAAAATCGACTTTAGATAAAGAATTTGTTATTGAAGTAAAGAAAAAACAAGGATTTATAGAAGATGGACTGAGGTTTTTAGATTTAGATAATGAGCATTGCCCATTTTGCAAACAAAATCTTGCAGAAAATGCATTAAAAATAATAGATTTATATAACCAGTATATTGAAGATTCGGAATCAAAGATAACAAAAAAGATAGTTTCATTTATTGTTAATCTAAGAAACCTTAAAGTTAGTATAGTAGATTATTACAATAAATTTAGTGAAATAAAAAATAGATTTAACGATATAAAAAAATATTTGCCAACTCAGAAAAAAGAGGAATTAGAAAACTTAAAAAACAATGATTTAATATTTTTAATGATTGATGACTTGATTGACATGTTAGATGAAAAAAAAGAAAATATTTCGTTAGTTAATTTTGAGCCAAAAGAAATAATTAGAACAATTCAAGATTTTAACGAGAAAATTAAAGAAAATTATAGAAAGCAAGTCAAGAAAATCCAATCAATAAATCTTGCAAAAAATTCACTAAATGAGGAGAGATTATCTTTAAATAGAAGAATATGCAATTCAAAATACTTGATATTATTAGCTGAACAAAAAATGAATTTAAGTCTTTATAAAGATTTAAGTGACCAAATAGTTAAACTCATAATGAATATACAGGAAAAAGAAAATTTATCTAAAATCGACAAGAAAGATAAAGTAATTGAGTCATTAAAATATTTCTTAAATTTTTTCTTTGCAAGCAAGTATGCTTTTGACGAAAAAAACTTTTGCATTTCCTTTATGGATGAAAGCCTTAAAAATAATGCGACAGATGTACTAAGTGATGGAGAAAAGGGAATAGTAGCATTTTGCCTTTATTTAGCTATGGTGCATACTGTTATTGAAAGAGAAGAAGATTATAAAAGGCTATTTTTTGTAATTGATGATCCAATATCAAGCATGGATTTTAATTTTGTATATGCTGTCGCACAAATAATACGAACAATAAATTCTTGTTTTATAGAAGGTAGCTTTGAAAGGTTTATTATACTGACTCATAATTTAGAATTTATGAATATACTTATGAGAAATAAAGTTATAAATCAAAAATATATCTTAGAAAAAAATAAATTTATAAAGTGGACAGAAAAATTAATGTTACCGTATGAAAACCACTTATCTGATATTCTAAGAATATCAGATGGAGAGCAAGAGCCAACGCATACGACTGCTAATTCAATTAGACATGTATTAGAAACTATATGCAGATTTGAATATCGAAATAAGAGCTTAGAAGAGTTTATTTCGGAAAAAAAAGAATTAAAAGATAACCAATATATTTATTCTTTAATGCAAGATTTATCACATGGCGCAATACGTTTGCAACCTCCAGTTACGAATGAAGTCATTATAAATGCATGTAAAGTTGTTAAATCATATATTGTGGCAGAATATTCCGGCCAAATTTAATAAAAAAGAAAACTCCCCGCGCCAGGGGCCGCTTTAAGGGGGTTATGGAGGTGTCGGAGGACGTAAGGGGGGAAATCGGAATCCCCCATCGTCCTCTGACGAAAAAAGAAGACGAACGATGCTTTGATTTGAATATGTTGGACGAGCCGCAGCGTGAATAAAGAGCGGATTATAATTGTTCAGGCTCGAGCAGGCTGAGATTCCACGTCGCTTTTCCCACTTCGCTACGGTTTCATACATCGCGTAAGTAATACTTTTAAGGTTGCACTCGCATTTAACTCGCGCTCAGTGAGCTTCCGCCGCACTTCTACCGCCACCGGCGGCGTTTGGCTCCGCTCTCTGAATGACACTATTGGATTCCTTGCTTTTTTAAGTGCGAGTTTTATGAGATTCTTCGCTTCGCTCAAGAATGACACGGTTTGGCTTTGGAGACATTGGGAATGAATTAGGAGGTTCGGGCGCGAGCAGGCTGTTTTTACACCTCATTCGTCGCTACGCGCCACCTTCCCCTCAAGGTGAAGGCTTCCCCGCTGTGAAAAAGAATGACACTATTGGATTCCTTGCTTTTTTAAGCGCGAGTGTTATGAGATTCTTCGCTACGCTCAAGAATGACACGGTTTGACTTTAGAGGCATAGGGAATGAATTAGGAGGTTTGGGCGCGGACAGGCTGAGATTCCACGTCGCTTTTCCCACTTCGCTACGGTTTCATGCATCGCGTAAGTAATACTTTTAAGGTTGCACTCGCATTTAACTCGCGCTCAGTGCGCTTACGCCGCACTTCTCCCGCCACCGGCGGCGTTTGGCTCCGCTCTCTGAATGACACTACGGGATTCCTTTTTTCTATTTTAAGAGCGAGCAGGATTAGATTCTTTCACTTCGTTCAGAATGACAGGGCGGGGCTACGCAAGTTTAGGATGAGCAGGAAGGTTTGGGAAATTTGGACGTAAAAAAAGCCGCTTTGCGCGGCTCATTTTTATTTAAACGTCTTTAAAAACTTCTTCATTTCCCGTATATGCTTCTTCACGCTTTCGGGCGCGGGCCCGCCGGGTATATTCCTTGCCTGCACGCAGGCCTCAAGGGAAATGGAATCGTACACGTCCTCATCGAACAGTTCCGAAAACTCCTTAAGCTGCAAATGGGGGAGATCCGCGATCGCAAGGCCGTTTTTTTCGCAGTAGAGCACGATTTTTCCGATGACTTCGTGCGCGTCGCGGAAGGGCATGCCTTTTTTAACAAGATAATCCGCCGCGTCGGTCGCGTTGGTGAAACCGCGGCCCGCGCTTTGATAAAGTTTTTCCTTATTGAAGGTTGCCGTTTTGATCATTTTTGTGAACAAATGCAGGCAGATGGACAGCGTGTCGATCGTGTCGAAAACGCCTTCCTTGTCTTCCTGCATGTCCTTGTTGTAGGCGAGGGGGAGGCCCTTCATGACGGTGAGAAGCCCCATCAGCGCGCCGTACACCCGCCCGGTTTTGCCGCGGATGAGTTCCGCCATGTCGGGGTTCTTCTTTTGGGGCATGATGCTGGAACCGGTGGAATACGCGTCCGAAATACTGAGCACCCCGAATTCGCCCGTGGACCAGAGGATGAGTTCCTCGCAGAAGCGGGAGAGGTGCATCATGCAGATGGAAGCGGATGAAAGATATTCAATAAGAAAATCCCGGTCGGACACCGCGTCCAGGCTGTTCGGTGTGATGCCCGAAAACCCCAGTTCCTCAGCCACAAAGTCCCTGTCCAATGGATAGGTGGTAGCGCAGAGCGCGCCCGAACCCAGGGGCATGCTGTCCGTGCGGATACTGCAATCCATAAATCTTAAAATATCCCGGCGGAACATCTCGCAGTAGGCCATCATGTAGTGCGCGAGGGTGGAGGGCTGGGCCTTCTGCAGGTGCGTGTAAGCGGGGATGATTGTATTGAGATTTTTTTCCGCGATTTTGATAAGCGCTTCACACAGATCAATGATTTCGTCGATGGTGCTGTCGATCGCGCCCAGCATATAAAGCCGCATGTCCAGCGCGACCTGATCGTTGCGGCTGCGCCCGGTGTGCAGGCGTTTGCCGACCTCCCCGATGCGCGCGGTCAGAAGACGCTCCACGTTCATGTGGATGTCCTCGTCTTCTTCGGAAAAGTGTATTTTTCCCTCCGCGGCGTCATCCAGGATGCTCTTCAGACCCGCGACGATCTTGTCCGCGTCTTCCTGCGGGACGACGCCCTGCCGCCCCAGCATGGCGGCGTGCGCGATGCTGCCCAGGATATCCTGCGCCAACAGGCGCGAATCAAAGGAAATGGAGGCGTTGAAAATTTCCGCCAGTTTATCCGGTTCCTGCTCGAAACGGCCGCCCCATAATTTACTCATTATTTACCTGCCTTATCCTGCGTCAGGGCTTTCACTTTCAAGGGCAGACCGAACAGGTTGATAAAGCCTTCCGCATCTTTCTGATTGTATACTTCGTCCTCGCCGAAGGTGGCGTATTCCTCGCTGTACAGCGAATAAGGGGATTTGATACCGGCCGCCTTGCACGTTCCTTTGTACAGCTTGACGCGCACCGTGCCGGTGACCATCCGCTGCGTCTGGGCGACGAAGGCCGCCAGTGCCTCGCGCAGGGGGGAATACCACATGCCGTCGTATACCAGGTCCGCGTATTGAATCGCGACTTTCGATTTGTAATGCATGGTCGCGCGGTCCAGCACCAGCGTTTCCAGCGCCGCGTGCGCGGTGTAGAGGATACGGCCGCCCGGCGTTTCGTACACGCCGCGGGATTTCATACCGACCAGCCGGTTTTCCACGATGTCGTCTATCCCCACGCCGTTGCGTGCGCCGATCTCATTTAAGGCGGTGACCATTTCTACCGCTCCGAATTTTTTACCGTCGAGGGTGACCGGAACGCCTTTTTCAAAGCCCAGTTCTAAGTATTCCGCTTTGTCCGGCGCGTCTTTAGGATTGACGCAGACCATAAGCAGATCTTTTTTGGGTTCGTTCCACGGGTCTTCCAAGTCCCCGCCCTCATGGGAGAGGTGCCAGATGTTCGCGTCCATGCTGTAGGGGCGTTCCTTGGTGACCGGGACGTCTATGCCGCGCGCATGGGCGTATTCGATTTCCTCGTCCCGCGATTTGATGTCCCATATGCGCCAGGGGGCGATGATATCCAGCTCCGGCGCGAGTGCTTTCACCGTAAGCTCGAAACGGACCTGGTCGTTGCCCTTGCCGGTCGCGCCGTGGCAGATGGCCGTGCAGCCTTCCTGCTTTGCGATCTCGACCAGCCGTTTGGCGATCAGCGGGCGCGCGAAGGAAGTGCCGAGCAGGTATTTGCCTTCATATTCCGCCCCGGCCTGCATGGTGGGGAAGATGAAATCCTCCACGAATTCCTGTGTTAAATCTTCGATATATGCTTTGCTGGCGCCGGTGCGCAGGGCTTTTTCTTCCAGCCCGACGAGTTCCTTGCCCTGCCCTAAGTTTCCGCAGACCGCGATGACCTCACAGCCGTAATTTTCCTTGAGCCAGGGGATGATGATGGACGTGTCCAGACCGCCCGAGTACGCCAGCGCCACTTTCTTATGCTTCATGTGGTTTAACCTCCGTTAAAAGTCCCCTTGGGGACAACTTAAAAAAACAATATACATAATAATACACTAAAATGTATAAATATGCAATAGTGTTTTTTAGTGCAGTTTTATTCTAACCCAAATGCGGGAAAAATGGTAGCTTAAAGGCAAAAAAATATGTTATAATAAGCCCCGGGTGATAAATATTGATTGTAGTTGGAATCGATCCCGGACTTGCGACGGTGGGATACGGCGTTATAGCGTTCGAGAACAACCGGACGCTTACGTTGATTGACTGTGGAACGATAGAAACGCAGGCCGGACTGCCCATGCCCCGGCGGCTTTCCATGATCGCGCGGGGGATATCCGAACTCATAGAGAAATACCGGCCCGACGCGGTTGCGTTTGAGGAGCTGTTTTTTAATACCAACGTAAAGACCGCGATATTGGTCGCGCAGGCGCGCGGCGCGGCGCTACTGGCCGCCTACGGCCATACGCAGGAGCTGTATGAATATACGCCCCTGCAGGTGAAGCAGGCGGTGGCGGGGTACGGGCGCGCGGACAAGGTGCAGGTACAGATGATGGTGAAAACGCTGTGCGGCTTAAAGGAGATACCGAAGCCGGACGACGCGGCGGACGCGGTTGCGGTGGCCATCTGCCACGCGCACAGCGCGAACACGGTTTCTTTGATCAATTCAAAAATATAAAGGGGAGATGTCATGTACGCATATATCAGCGGAAAAGCCGCGCAGATCGGACTGAACTACATTGTTATAGACGCGGGCGGCGTGGGCTATATGATATATACCAATTCATTTTCGGCCGGGGCTGCCAAAATCGGGGAGGACTGCAAATTATATACCCATCTGGTGGTGCGGGAGGACGAGCTTTCCCTGTACGGTTTTGCTACCCCCGAGGAAAAAATCATGTTTGAAAAGCTGATCTCCATCAGCGGGATCGGCCCTAAGGTCGCGCTGTCCCTGCTGTCTTCCGTTAAAGTCGTGGACATTGCGGCGGCGGCGGTATGCGGGAACGCGGCCGTGTTCGAATGCGTTTCCGGCATCGGCAAGAAGACCGCGCAGCGGCTGGTGCTTGAGCTGAAGGAAAAGGTGGATATTTCCGAAACGTTGGGCAAAGGGCTGTCCGGCGGGGAAGCCAACGCCATGGAGGAAGCGGCGGCCGCTCTGGCCGGCCTGGGTTACCAGCGCGCGGAGGTGCTCTCCGCGCTCTCGGCTGTGCAAAACCTGGGGGACACCGCCGAAGAACTGGTGCTGCTGGCGCTCAAACGGCTTTCGAGGTAAGCGATGGAAGAAGAAACGAGGATCATATCCGGCATACCGCAGCAGGATGACTTCGGGCTTGATTTAAGCCTGCGGCCACGTACGCTGAAAGAATACATCGGCCAGGAAAAGGTGAAGGAAATGATGGGCGTGTTCATAGAGGCCGCCCGTCAGCGCGGAGAAACGCTGGATCACGTGCTGCTGTACGGACCGCCCGGGCTGGGAAAGACCACCCTGGCGCACATCATCGCACAGGAGATGGGCGTGAGCATCCGCGTGACCTCCGGTCCCGCCATTGAGCGGCCGGGGGACCTGGCGGCGCTGCTGACCAACATTTCGGCCGGCGACGTTCTTTTTATTGACGAGATCCACCGCCTGAACTCCAGCGTGGAAGAGGTGCTGTACCCCGCGATGGAAGATTTTGCGCTGGATATCATATTGGGCAAGGGTCCGAGCGCGCGATCCATGCGCATAGACCTGCCGCGGTTCACGTTGGTGGGCGCGACCACCCGCGCGGGTATGCTGACCTCCCCCTTAAGGGACAGGTTCGGGGTACTGAGCCGGCTGGAAAGTTATTCGCCAAAAGAGCTTTCGACCATTGTACGGCGGTCGGCCGGCATACTGGATATCGCGATAGAGGATGCGGGGGCGTACGAGATCGCCCGCAGGTCGCGGGGGACGCCCAGGGTGGCCAACCGCCTTTTAAGGCGGGTGCGTGATTTCGCGGACGTGCGCGCGGACGGCGTGATCACCCTCGATGTTGCCGACCGGGGCCTTGCCATGCTGGAAGTGGACGACCTGGGGCTGGACAATTCCGACCGGGTGATATTATCCGCCATCATCAATAAGTTCGGCGGCGGACCGGTGGGGCTGGATACGCTTTCGGCCACCACAGGCGAGGAAGCGGGAACCATTGAAGACGTGATCGAACCGTTTTTGCTGCAGCTGGGTTTCGTGAAGAAGACCCCAAGGGGCCGGATGGCCACGCAGATTGCCTATGCGCATCTGGGCGTGGAATGCCCGACGGGCGGCCAGATAAAACTTTTTTAGAAGTTGGGAATAAAAGTTATTGAAAACGCAGGATTTTGACTATGATCTGCCGGAGGAACTGATCGCGCAAAGGCCGCTTTTGCAGCGGGACGCCTCCAGGCTTCTGGTATACGACAAAAAGACAGGTCAAACCGAGCACAGGCATTTTTACGACATATTGGATTATCTTTGTCCGGGGGATATTCTGGTATTGAACAACACCCGCGTGCTTCCCGCGCGCCTTTTCGGCGTGAAGCGGGGCGGGTCGCGAAGGGTGGAGTTTTTACTTTTAAACCGCCTTTCCGCGGCCGGATGGGAAGTAATCCTGCGGCCGGGAAAAAAATTATGGCCGGGAGATATTGTGGATTTTTCGTCCGGCCTGAGCGCTCATATCCTGGAAAAGAAAGAGGACGGGGTGGTGCGCGTCCGGTTTGAATTTGAGGGTGCGTTTGAGGAGATACTGGATGAACTGGGGCAGATGCCCCTGCCGCCCTATATCACCGAAAAGCTGGAGGATAAGATGCGATACCAGACGGTGTACGCCAAAATAGACGGCAGCGCCGCCGCGCCCACCGCCGGGCTGCATTTTACGCCCGAACTGCTGTATCAAATAAAGGAAAAAGGCGTTGCGGTCGCAAACATCCTGCTGCATGTGGGGCTGGGGACCTTCCGCCCGGTGAAAGCGGAGGATATATCCGGCCATGTGATGCACGCCGAGTATTTCAGCGTGGATAACGAGGCGGCGGAAGCAATCAACCGCACCCGTGAAAACGGCGGGCGCGTGATCGCGGTGGGGACCACCTGCGTGCGCACCCTGGAAAGCGCCGCGCAGGACGGAAAACTCATTGCGAAAAGCGGGCTCACGGATATATTCATAACACCCGGATACGAATTTAAAATGGCGGACGCGCTGGTGACAAATTTCCATCTGCCTAAATCAACCCTCATTATGCTGGTAAGCGCGTTCGCGGGCAGGGAGAAGACTTTGGGATTATACAAACTGGCCGTGGAGGAACGCTACCGTTTTTTCAGCTTCGGGGACGCTATGATGATACTATGATATTTTTGTTCCTTTTCTTTCTGTGAAAAGAAAAGGAACCGAAAAGAAAACAAACTCAAAAAATATAAATTGGTTTTTGGGTTTAGTGCCTGTATAAATGAAGCTTTCTGTTTATAAGAATAATATTAAATATTTTTACAAAGGCTGCTGAAAGCCCCAAATACAAGGCATTTCGAGTATTGCGACGTAGGCGTAGTTAGTACTACGCCGAGGAGTAAACGGAGAAATAACGCAGTAGTTGGGGGTTTTCAGCAGCCTGTATAAGGAGCGTCATGAATTTCAGTTTTGAAGTCATTAAGGAATGCGAACAAACGGGGGCGCGCGCGGGCGTGCTGCACACGCCGCACGGGGACATATTGACGCCGGTGTACATGCCGGTGGGGACGCAGGCGACGGTGAAGGCGCTGACGCCCGAACAGGTTAAGGAGACCGGCGCGCAGATCCTGCTGTCCAACACCTACCACCTGTACCTGCGGCCGGGGCACGAGCTGGTGAAAAAAGCCGACGGTCTGCACACCTTTATGCACTGGGACAAGCCGATACTGACGGACAGCGGCGGGTTTCAGGTGTTCAGCCTGGGCGAGCTGCGCAAGCTGAGCGAAAAGGGGGCCGAGTTCCAGTCGCACATCGACGGTTCGCGGCACTGCCTTACGCCCGAAAAATCGGTCGAGATACAGGAGGCGCTGGGGGCGGACATCATTATGGCGTTTGACGAATGCACGCATTACCCGGCCGATTACGAATACGCAAAGATGGCGATGGAGCGGACCCACCGCTGGGCCGAACGGTGTAAAGCCGCGCATACGCGGGAGGACCAGGCTTTGTTCGGCATCGTGCAGGGGTCCATGTATCCCGATCTGCGCCGGGAAAGCGCAAAGGCGATTGCCGGTATGGATTTCACAGGGAACGCGATCGGGGGCCTCTCCGTAGGCGAACCCAAAGAGATGATGTACGAAATGCTGGAGGAGATGGATCCCATCCTGCCCCGAAACAAGCCGCGCTACCTGATGGGCGTAGGGACCGCCGACTGCCTGCTGGAGGGCGTGGCGCGGGGGGTGGATATGTTCGACTGCGTGCTGCAGACGCGCATCGCCCGCAACGGGACCGCGCTGCATCCCACCGGGAAAATTGTGGTGCGCAACGCCGAGTACGCGGAGGATTTTACGCCCGTTGACGATACCTGCGACTGTTACTGCTGCAAAAATTTCACCCGCGCGTATATTCGCCACCTGATCAAGGCAAACGAGATTCTGGCCGCGACGCTCCTGTCCATTCACAACATCCGTTTCTCCGTCCGGCTGATGGAGCGCGTGAGGGAATCCATCATCGGCGGCACGTTTGCTGACCTTAAAAGTGATTTTTTGGGGAAATATAAGAAATGAGCAAAAAAATCAGTTGACGAATGTGTCTGTGTCCGATATTATAAATAATGTAATTTTATGAAAGGTAGGTACTTTGCATGCAGCAAATAGATATGAGCGGAAGCTTGTCCATATTGTTTCCCATACTGTTGATCGTTATATTTGTGGTTTTGATTATTGTTCCGAACAGAAGGCGTGAGAAAAAATTTAAGGATATGCTTTCCAATGTGAAAGTCGGAGACAGGGTCAAGACGATTGGCGGCATTTATGGCAGGGTCGTTCAATTGAAAGAAGATTTGATCACCATTGAGTCCGGTCCGGAAAAAACCAAGCTTCTGATGGCGAAAAACGCGATCGCAACGATCGAAAACAACGACGTCGAGTCCGAAGGGACCAAGGATCAAAAAAAATAGATATGAACAGACCATAAAGCCTCCGTTTATCCGGAGGTTTTTTTACTTTGGCGCTTACCTTTTAAGGCTGTTGCCTGCATATATCCCCCTTGCATAGCATATTTGTTTATTGGAGGGGATGGTTATGCAAAGAAGAAAACCGAAACAAGCCGAGTTAACAGTCTTGGCGCCTGCGCTCAAATCGTCCATTATGGCAATGATATTTACAATCACCGCGATCCTCATATTCGCGCTGATCGTTAAATCGGCCGAGCTGGACGTTAAATCCATCATTGTACTGAACGAGATCATAAAGATAGCGGGTATCATGTGCGCGGCGTTTTTTGCGGCCAGGGACCCGAGGGCAAGAACGGTGCCGGCGGCGGCAATGGCCGGGTTATTGTATATCGTTATCGGGTTTTTTGTGTTTTCCATCATACAGGGCGGCTTTGGGGACGTTCTGATGTTGTTTACGGACGCGATGATGGGCGTTGTGATCGGTTTTGTCGTCGGTTTGTTTGTGGCCAAGGTGATCAAAAGGAACAATACGGCCGGTAAAGCCACTTGAATAGTTGCGGCAAGGTATTGTATAATAAACTTGTATTATAAATAATTGCCGGAGGCGACATATGAAACATATTAAAACCATCAGCCAAAATTCCCTTAAAAAGACACTGGAAAAAGGCGGCTGCGGCGAATGCCAGGCGTCCTGCCAGTCCGCCTGCAAAACTTCCTGCACGGTCGCGAACCAGAAGTGTGAGAAGGAATCCTGAGTATATTTGAATAGACGGGGGCGGCAATTGCATTGCCGCCTGTTTTATGTTGCTTTTCAAAAAAAAGAAAAGCAGCTCCAAAATATACAATGAGGTAGGTACATTTGATACACGCATTTGAAGCATGCGGCATGCATGTTGCGCTGGATGTACACGGCGGGTCGGTCCATCAGGTGGACAAGATCGTTTACGATCTGTTGACCGGCGCGGATACATCCGGATACAGGGAAGAAGAGGCCGCGGAGGCGGTACGGGAGATAGGGGAGCTGGCGGCGGCCGGGCTGCTGGATTCGCCCTGTGCAAAAAATGCATACGATCCCGTCTTCAACAAACCGGTGATCAAGGCCTTGTGCCTGCACGTGGCGCACGACTGCAATCTTAGGTGCAAATATTGCTTTGCGCAGACGGGGGATTACGCGGGCGGCCGCGAAATTATGCCCCTAAAAATAGCGGAGCGCGCGCTTTTATACCTTGCGGAGAACTCCGGGAACCGCCATAACCTGGAGGTGGATTTTTTTGGCGGGGAGCCGCTGCTCAATTTTGAAGTGGTGCGCGGGGCGGTTTTATACGGCCGCGCGCTTGAGAAGAAATACAATAAAAACATTCGCTTTACGATGACGACCAACGCGTACCGTGTGACGGACGAGATGGCGGATTTTATCAACGCCGAGATGAAAAACCTGGTCATCAGCATAGACGGCAGGCGGGAAGTGCATGACGCCATGCGCCCCAATGCGGGAGGGCAGGGAAGCTATGACAAGGTGCTGGAAAACGCCCGCAGGCTGATCGGCGGACGGGGAGACAAGGAGTATTACATACGGGGGACGTATACCAGCCAAAACATTGATTTTGCAAATGACGTGATGGCAATTGCGGACGCGGGTTTTAAAGAGATATCCTTAGAGCCGGTTGTGGACGCCGGCGCGCTTTCGATCAGCCGGGAGGACTTGCCCGCCATCCGCGGGGAATACGAAAAACTTGCTTCTTTGTATTTGAAACGCAGGGAAGAAGGCAGGCCTTTTCACTTTTTCCATTTTATGATCGACTTGGAATCCGGGCCCTGCCTGAACAAGCGCCTGAGGGGCTGCGGCGCGGGCAGCGAATACATTGCGGTTACGCCAAGCGGGGACATCTATCCCTGCCACCAGTTTGCGGGAGAGAGGGCCTTTTACATGGGCAATGTATCCGGCGGCGGACTCAACCGGGAGATTGGCCAAAGGTTTACGGAATGCCATGTGTTTTCCAAGGAGAAATGCGCCGGATGCTGGGCGAAGTATTACTGCAGCGGCGGCTGTTTTGCGGATGCGTATTTTTCTGGCGGGGACATCTCAAAACCAAACGACCTTTCCTGCGAGTTAGAAAAAAAGCGCATAGAGACCGCGATCGCCTTAAAGGTGGTTGCCGCGCGCGGGAAAGAAGCGGAATAAACGCTGCGAACGCCCCGTTACAGGCACGAGACCTGCGCGATATTTCCCGGGACCGAAAAAAGAATATTTTATAATAATTAAAAAAGAATAACATAGAACAGTATTCTTTTTCTGTAATGGGGTATTAGAATACAGACGGCCCGGGGCTTGGCCCAGGCGTCCCGGCAGCGGTGTGTTTTTATTTTACACCCTATAGCATTTACAGCGAATGGGAACTATGCTTTAATGTTGGATATTGGGAGGGTTATTTATGGTTTATAAACTGAGCAAGCAGCAGATCAAAGAAAATATTCTGGGCAAATTAAAGCGCCATTTCGGCAAAATGCTGAGCGAAGCGACGTCCGATGAGATATACCGCGCATGCGCCCTGACTCTGCGGGACAGCATTGTGGACGAATGGATGGACGCCAATATGATGGTGACCAAAACGGGAAAAAAGAGCCTTTACTATCTGTCCGCAGAATTTTTGCTGGGCCGCGCGCTTACGAATAACATGATCAACATGCACTTATATAAGGAATGCAGGGAAGCGCTCGCCGAACTGCATTTCTCTATTGACGACATTGAAGCGCAGGAAAGGGATGCGGGCCTGGGCAACGGCGGCCTGGGCCGCCTGGCCGCCTGTTTTTTGGATTCGCTGTCCACGCTGGACCTGCCCGCGACCGGCTGCGGCATCCGGTACGAATACGGGCTTTTCCGCCAACGGATACTGGACGGCGAGCAGGTGGAAGTGGATGACAACTGGCTGGAAGCGGGCAACGTTTGGGAGATCCCGCGCCCCGAAGAGCAGGTGGAGGTCCATTTCGGCGGGGAAATTGAAGAACGCTGGACGGAAGGCGGCCTTGTGATAGAGCATAAGGATTATTACAGCGTGATCGCGATACCCTACGACATGCCCATCATGGGATACATGTCCCGCATGCCCGCGACCCTGCGGTTGTGGAGCGCCCGCGCCAAGAGCGGCCTTGATATGCATTATTTCAACCGGGGGGATTACGTGCGGGCCATGCAGGAACGCGAATTGGCCGAGGTAATCTCCAAGGTGCTGTACCCGGACGACAACCACGAGCAGGGCCGGCAGCTTCGCTTAAAGCAGTTTTACTTTCTGACTTCGGCCACCATGCAGCATATCGTCCGCAGGCACAAGGAAAACTTCGGCGATCTGCACACCCTGCCCAATTTCTTTACGGTGCAGATCAACGACACCCATCCGGCGTTGGCCATACCCGAACTCATGCGCATCCTTCTGGATGAAGAGGGCATGAGATGGGAAGACGCGTATGACATCACGGGAAGGGTTTTCCATTATACCAACCACACGATCATGGTGGAGGCGCTGGAGCGCTGGGAAGAAACCATGTTCAAAGCGCTTCTGCCCCGCATCCACCAGATCATAAAGGCCATCAACGACAAATTCTGCGAACAGCTCTGGAAAGTCTATCTGGGCGAATGGGATAAGATCAGTTCCATGGCCGTTATTTCCTACGGGGAGATCAAAATGGCCAATCTATGCATCGCGGTCTGCGAAAAGGTGAACGGCGTTTCCCAACTGCACAGCGAGATTCTGAAAATGAAAACGTTCAGGGATTTTTATGTTGTGTTCCCCGAAAAGTTCCTGGGCATCACCAACGGCATCACACACCGCCGGTGGCTCGCCAAGGCCAATCCGGGACTGTGCGACCTGCTGATCAGCCATATAGGGGAGGGCTTTTTAAAAGACTACAGGGAGTTTGAAAAGATGGACGGTCTTTTGGATAATCCGCAGTTTTTAAGCGATTTTAAGCAGGTGAAACTTGAGAACAAAATTAGGCTGAAGGAATATCTCAAACGCGCCCAGCGTATAGACATAGATGAAAACACGATATTCGATATACACGCGAAGCGCATACACGAATACAAGCGCCAGTTTTTAAAGGTGCTGCATATATTGCACCTGTACAACAACATCAAAGACAATCCGGGTTCGCCATTCCAGCCGGCCACCTTCCTTTTTGCCGGGAAGGCTTCCCCCGGATACGTGCGGGCAAAGAACATCATCCGGCTGATCCTCGCGACCGCCGATCTGGTGAACAACGACCCGGATACGAAAGATAAGCTCAAGGTGGTTTTTATTGAGAACTACGGGGTATCCATCGCGGAGATTTTGCTGCCCGCCGCCGATATCAGCGAGCAGATATCCACGGCCGGGCTGGAGGCGTCGGGCACCGGGAACATGAAGTTCATGATGAACGGAGCGGTCACCGTGGGCACCATGGACGGCGCGAACGTGGAGATGTACGACGCGGTGGGGGAGGAAAACATATTCATTTTCGGCGCGACCGTTCTGGAGATTGAGAAGATGGAGAAATACGGCACTTACAGTCCGGGCGATTACTATTCGCAGAACGGCGATATCCGCCGCGCGCTCGACCATTTGATTAACGGCACGCTGGGCCATAAAAACGACCGGCAGTTCAAGGACCTGTACCAGTCCCTGCTTTTCTGCAACGACGACAAATCGGATAAATATTACCTGCTGCACGATTTTCCGTCTTATATCCAGACCTGCAACAAAGTGGACGCGGCCTACCGGGACGGCGGGAAATGGACAAAGATGGCGGCCACCAATACCGCGCGGTCGGGCAGTTTCAGTTCGGACAGGACGATACAGGAATACAATAAGTACATATGGAATATTCCTGAAATAAAATAAAGGATGGATGGAATGTTTTTGGGCATAGATTTGGAAAAAAGCGTCGTGCATAACGCCGCAAAACCCAAATACCGTGAGCCGATGGGGGCGCTTAAGACCGACTCTCGCGTTACCCTGCGCCTGAGCGTGCACGACATATGGTTTGAAAGCGTGAACCTGACCCTTCTCATAGGGAACAGTTCGTTTGACCATGCCATGAAATTTACGGACGGCGTATGGACCGCGACTTTTTGCGTGCCGGATTTTCCCTGCGTGGTCTGGTATTATTTTTCGCTGCGCTCGGGGGATACGCACCTGTATTACGGCCGAAATTTCGGCTGCGCGCCCTGCCTGGGAAAGATATACTGGGAAAAACCGCCCGCGTTCCAACTGACGGTGTACGACAAGGAATTCACCGTGCCCGCATGGATGCATAAATCCGTGATGTACCAGATCTTTCCCGACCGGTTTGCGGCCGGAGACCCGGAAAACAAAAGACGAGGCGAAAAATACCATACTTCCATGGGCCGCCGCGTACTGCTGCACGACAAATGGGATGAGTTGCCGCTGTATAAGCCGCTGCCCGGAAAAGAAGACTATGAGCCCTGCGATTATTTTGGCGGGGACATACGCGGGATCATAAACAATCTGGGATATCTTAAGGAATTGGGCGTGAACCTGATTTACTTAAACCCCGTTTTTGAGGCGGCGTCCAACCACCGGTATAATACGGCGGATTACGCAAAGGTGGACCCATTTTTGGGAACGAACGAGGATCTTAAAGAACTGTTCCATAAAGCGGGAAAGATGGAAATGCGCGTTTTGCTGGACGGCGTCTTTTCCCATACCGGAGCGGACAGCGTCTATTTCAACAAATACGAAAGATATAAAGAAAAGGGCGCGTACCAGGGAGAGGATTCGCCTTATTTCAACTGGTATGTTTTTTCTGAATTCCCGGACGAATACAAATCCTGGTGGGGATTCAAATCGCTGCCCGAGGTGAACGAGTTCGACCCCGGATGGATCCACACGGTTATTGAGGGAAAAGACAGCGTGATGAAAAAATGGCTCCGCGCCGGCGCGGCGGGTTTTCGGCTGGATGTTGCGGACGAACTGCCCGATAAAACAATCGAGCACATGCGCGAGGCAGCTAGAAGCGTTAGCAAAGACAAGGTGCTGCTGGGCGAAGTTTGGGAAGACGCGACCACCAAGCAAAGCTACGGAAAGAACAGGACGTATGCTCTCGGGCGCGCGCTGGACAGCGTGATGAACTATCCGCTCCGCAATGAGTTGGTGGATTTTTTGTCCGGAAGGAAAAACGCGTTCGCATTCAAGGATTTTCTGGTAGGGCAAAGCCTGAATTATCCCGCGCCCATGTATTTTTCCCTTATGAACCTGCTGTCCACGCACGATATCGAGCGCATCCACACCGCGCTCGCAGCCGGCATAAAAACCACCGACCTGACCCGTGAGCAGCAGGCGCACTTCATTGTGCTGCCCGACCAGAAGGAAAGGGCGGACCGCCTGCAGAAACTGGCGGCGGCGGTGCAGTTTTCCCTGCCCGGAATTCCCAGCATCTATTACGGAGACGAGGTGGCGATGGACGGCCTGAAAGACCCGTTCAACCGGGAGACTTTCCGCGCCGGGGATGAAAAGATGCGGCTGTTTTACAGGAAGATAGCGGGATTGCGGAAAGAATCCGATGTGCTGAAGACGGGCGCTTACAGTTATTTTGCGGTCAGCGGGGATGTGATAGGCATTCTGAGGTTTGTTGCGGACGGCAGGGATATGTTTGACGTGAGTTGCGAAAATGGTGTATATTTAACAGTAGTAAACCGTTCCGCACACGCGGCCCATTTTGCCTATGATTTTATGGAGCAGAAGGAATGCGTAGACGCGCAAAAGATGCAGGCGCTGAAAACGATGGAATTGACCCGCGCGGACTGCAGGGTGTCGGGAAAGGCGTATGCCATTTCCAAGGGCATCGTAAGCGGAGAGATACCCGCGCAGGGCGTTGCGGTCATTCAATTCAATTAAGAATTCGAAGGTGATAGATGATGGCGGATACGTTATATCTGGTTGTTCCCTGTTACAATGAACAGGAGGTTTTGAGCGAAACGGCGAGAAGGCTTTTAGACAGCCTGGCGGGTTTGCTGAAGATGGAACTGATTTCCCGGGACAGCCGGGTATTGTTTGTGGACGACGGCTCGAGGGACGATACATGGAACATCATTGAACGGCTGGCGGACGGCCACCCGCAGGTGATGGGCGTGAAGCTGTCCCGCAACCGCGGCCACCAGAACGCGCTGATGGCCGGGCTGATGACCGCCAAAGAGTTCGCGGACGTTACGATCTCTCTGGATGCGGATATGCAGGACGACATCAGCGTACTGCCCGCGTTTATGAAAAAGTATTACGACGGGGCGGAGATCGTGTTCGGGGTACGGAAAAGCAGGGAGTCCGATACCGTTTTCAAACGGAGTTCCGCGCAGTTTTTCTATAAACTTTTGAAGACTTTTGGGGTGGAGGCGGTGTACAACCATGCGGACTACCGGCTGATGAGCCGCCGCGCGCTTAATGGGCTGTCCGAATTCGGAGAAGTCAACCTGTTTTTGCGTGGGATCGTGATGCAGATCGGCTATAAGACATCTACGGTGGAATACGACCGGGGCGAGCGGTTGGCGGGCGAATCCAAGTACCCGTTTTCCAAAATGTTGGGATTCGCTTTCGACGGGATTACATCGTTTTCCATCAAGCCCATCCGTATGATCACCGCCCTGGGGATAATCATATTTTTGGTGAGCATCGCCGTTTTGATTTATTCCCTGGTGGTCAACGCTATGGGCAACACCGTTTCCGGATGGACAAGCACCGTGATATCGGTATGGATACTGGGCGGCTTGCAGTTGTTTGCCATCGGCATTGTGGGCGAGTATGTGGGCAAGGTGTATATGGAAACCAAAAAGCGGCCGAAATATATTATTGAAAAGATTGTGAAATAATAAAAGCCGTCCTTTGCCGGACGGCTTTTTAAATTGTCTTTCAACTTTAATCAGGGAGATCGGCTGCGGGCAAGGGCTCCCTTGTATATTTCTTCGCTTCGCCGTCTCCTTTGGAGATGAAGAGCATGCTGACGAAGGCGACGGCAAACGCGATGGCCGAGTATATAAACAGGATATGGTAGGTTTGCATGAAATCCCGCAGGGCGCCGAACAGGATGGGGCTTACGATGGATGCGCTGAAGGAAAACAGGTAATAATACCCCGTATATTTTCCGAGAGAGGAAAACCCGGTCATATCCACCACCATGGGCAGGGAGTTGACATTGATGGCCGCCCAGCACAGGCCGCCCAGTGTGAGCAGGATATAAAGCAGCTTTTGGTCGCTCACAAAAAACATGATGACGAACAAAATTGTGATGCCGGCAAGCCCGGCGAGAATGATTTTTTTACGTCCGACGCGCGCGCCGATGAACCCCGCCGGTATGGCGAAAGCAAGGAAAGCAATGGAGAAAACGGAAAGCATGAGGGTGGCGTCGCCGCCGCTCAGCAAAGCGCCCGATGCGTTTGTAAAAGTGGAGGTCACATACAGCGTAAAGAAAGTTTCCACCGCGTTGTATCCCATGAACCAGAAAAGGATGGCGATAAGGATGGCGGCAAGGCTTTTTCTTTTGCGCCGTTTCTGCTCTTCGGTCAGCTGCGGCTTTTGTTCCTTATCCTTATTGTTTTTTACCGCCGGCGTTTCCATGGGCTCCTCGATGGGGCGCATGGGTTCACGAATGAAGATCTTTAAAACAACGAGCGCGACCACCATGACGAGGGCGCCCAGCGCAAACGGATATTTCATCCCGCCCCAGTTGAACAGCAGGCCGCCCACCAGAAATGCGATAAGCGTGCCCACGCCGCCCATGAAATTGATGATGCCGTTTGCCTGGCTGCGGTAGCGGGAGGGGGTTAAGTCCGGCATCAGGGCGACCACCGGCGCGCGCCAGATAGACATAATAAAATTAAAAAGGACAACGACACAGATGAGCGCCCAGAGGACCGTGGTATAGGGTATAAAAAAGAACGCGACCGCGCAGATGGGGATGCCGACCATGATAAAGGGCATCCTGCGTCCGTATCGTGTGCGCGTTTTGTCCGAAACGCTGCCGAATATCGGCTGGAATACGGCGCCGAAAATATTGTCGATGGTCATGATGGCGCCGATGGCGGTCGCCTTTCCCAGCCAGACTAAGTTGGGTATGACCGTGAAATGTTCCGGGAGATAATCGTTTAACAGGAGAGGAACATAGGCGTTGTATACCGCCCAGGCAATGGTGGCGGCCAGAAAACCGAATCCGATAAGCATTGTTTTTTTAATGTCCAGTTTCATAGGTGCCCTCCGCAAAATTCCGCAAAATTATGTTTATGCCGTGAATATTTTACCATCCGGGCATACTGTTGGCAATCAAATCCATAGTAAAGCAAGTTTATATTATTCGGCAAGGTGTTTGAGCGCGGGCGCGTCCAGGCGGAACATCCGCCAGTCGGACATGAGATGCGCGCCCATGTTTTCGTAGAATTTTATGGACGGCTCGTTCCAGGCAAGGCAGTTCCATTCCATCCGGCCGCAGCCCTGTTCTTCTGCGATACGGGCCAGGGCCTTAAAAAACTGCTTTCCGAAGCCTTGGCCCCGCATTTGGGGCGTGATATAGATGTCTTCTATAAAAAGGCCTTTTTTGCAAAGGAAGGTGGAGAAGTTATAAAAAAAGATGGCGTGGCCGACCGGTTCGCCGTTAACCTCCGCGATCAGGGCATGGGCGCTTTTTTCGGTGAACAGCGCAAATTTGATATCTTCTTCCCGCGCGACGACCTGGTCGGACAGATGTTCGTATTCGGCAAGTTCGATGATAAAGCGTTTGATCGCCGGGATGTCTTCTTTGGTTGCAAAACGTAAATGCAGCATAATTCCTCCGGAAAAAATTTTGTTATCATTCCAATAAAATTGTTTATATATAATTTCGACAGATAAAGAGCAAACCCCTTTATAATCGTGTGGCACGGGGCGCCGCTCAAAAACAAAAAATAATTCCATATATGTTGGAACGTTTTTTAAACCCGGTCTGTCTAAAAAATAAAAATTAAAGGAGAGCCTTTATGAAAAAATGGTTAATTATTTTGACGGCAGTATTGCTCGTTGCGGTTGTTTTTACGGGATGTTCCATGAAACTGACCGACCTGCTGCCCAGCCAGTCCCCTTCGCAGGGGGCCGAGACCGTTTCACAGACGCAAGCGGTGGACGACCGGAGTAAACTCAGCGTAACCACGACCGAATCGGTTACTGTTGTTCCGGATATCGCCTACGTGACGCTGGGCGTCCGCTCGCAGGGCGCAAGCGCGGAGGAGGCGATGAACCAGAACAATACGACAGCGAGCGCCGTTCTCACCGCAATTAAAAATCAGGGGATTGCGGAGGAAGACATTCAGACCACTAACTTGAACATTTATCAGGACTATGATAATACAAGCCTGTACAATGTCGAAATCAATTACCAGATAAGGGTGAAGCCTTTGGATAAGGTGGGCGGCGTGATAGACAGCGCGGTTGCAGCAGGTGCGAACGTGAGCTATTCGCTGTATTTTGATATTGAAGACCGGGACACCGTATATATGCAGGCGCTCGAAAAAGCGATGTCCAGCGTAGCGGTAAAGGCCGGCCAGATGGCCGCTGCCGGCGGATTTGAGATCGACCGCGTGCTGCTGGTGCAGGAAGGCGGGAGCGATTATTACCCCATGTATGAACGGGCCATGGTGGCCTCGGAAGGCGCCGCCGCCGATTCTGTGAGCGTCAATCCCGGGCAGATGGACGTGAGCGCGACCGTTTCCGCGACGTATCTGCTGAAATAGGCTGTATAAAGACCAATGACCGATATTGTATACGTTATTTTAAAACAGGCTTGCTTTAAAAAAGGCAAGCCTGTTTTTTGCGTTTTTTCTTAAAAAAAATGGAATGAAAAAAATCATTCCGTCAGTGTATCCAGCAGACCGCGGACGTCTTTTTCCAGGCGGGCGAGTCCATCGCTGGCTGCCTGTTCGGTATCGCCGACACAAGAAAGGTAGGATTTGATTTTGGGTTCGGTGCCCGACGGACGCAGGATAAAGCGTCCGCCCGCAAGCTCGTAAAACAGCACGTTGGATGTGTTTTCCTGCGTCATATGGAATTTTTCCGTTTTTCCGCAGTCATCCGTGCGCGTCAATGTGTGGTAATCCCGGAGCGCCAGGACTTTCATGCCGCCGATTTCTGTCAATGGATGGCTGCGCAGATAGGTCATCGCGTCCGCTATTTTCCCGATGCCTTCCATGTCGGCCAGCGTTTTGGAAACGACCATGTCCATGAAATAGCCGTACTTTTTATACAGGGATTCCATCGCGTCCCAGAGCGTCATTTTTTGGGCGGCGTACCAGCAGGCTGTTTCGCATACCAGCATGGAGGCGATGATTGCGTCCTTGTCCCGTACGAAGGTGCCTTTTAAAAAACCGAAACTTTCCTCATAGCCGAACAAAAACCGGCCCCTGCCCGTCTGCTGGCTCAGTTTGATCTGCTCCGCGATGAACTTGAAGCCGGTGTATACGCTGCGTATCTCCACGCCCGCTCGGGCCGCGATCGCGTCCGCCATTTCGGTGGAGACGATGGACTTGACCACGAACTCGTCGCCGGAAAGGGGCGTCTGGGTGAGCACGTAGTCCATCAGCAGGCAGCCGATCTGGTTGCCGGTGAAAAGCCTGAAAGAGCCGTTGGACCATCGGGCCGCGACGCCCAGGCGGTCGCTGTCCGGGTCGGTGGCCAGAATCAGGTCTGCATGGACAGTGTCGGCCAGCCGGATTGCGAGTTTGAAGGTGGCCGGGTCTTCCGGGTTGGGCGCCTTGAGGCCGGTGAAATAAGGGTCCGGGTTTTCCTGTTCTAAAACCACATGCAGGCGCTTGATCCCGATATCCGATAGGATGCGGCGAACGGGAATGTTGCCCGCGCCGTAAAGCGGGGTGTAGACGATATTCAGGTCCTCGGCCTGCTTGCGGACGAGCTCGGGATGAATGAGCAGCGCCTTGACCTTGGAATAATAAATTTCCAGAAGATCCTGTGTCATATACTCCAAAAGCCCTTTTTTTCGCGCTTCTTCTATGTCCATGGACTCTATATGGAACAGGTTTGGCACTTTTTCTATATAGCGGGTCACAATGGCGGCGTCCTCCGGGTCCAGCTGCCCGCCGTCGCTGCCGTAGGCTTTATAGCCGTTGTACATGGGCGGGTTATGGCTGGCTGTGATCACCACGCCTGCGGCGGCTTTAAGCTGCAATATGGAGTAGGAGAGCTGGGGGACGCTCAATATGGCGGGGGAAAGATAAACCTTTATGCCGTTTGCGCAGAATACGCCGGCGGCCTGCCGCGCGAACACATCGCTGTTGTGGCGTGAATCGTATGCGATGGCAACGCCCTCTTTGGCAACGCCTTTTTCGTTTAAGTAATCCGCTAGGCCGCGGGTAAGCCTGCGCACAATGTACTCGTTCATACGGTTGGTCCCGATGCCCAGGATGCCGCGCATGCCTGCGGTGCCGAACTCCAGTTCGCGGTAAAAGCTTTCCTGCAGAGCGGCCGGGTCTTTTTCAAGATCCTTGAGTTCTTTTTCGTATGCCGTGCCCGCAAGCGCTTTTTTCCAGGACTCATAGGTTTTCATGTACTCTTCCATTGGCGACCTCGTTAGAAAATGAATTTTTAATTATTATAACATACCTTGCGGAAAGATGAATCCGGAAGGCAAGAAATTTATTGATTTTTAAAGGAACATTTCGTATGATAAGATGAGCAAAGAAGAGGGGTAAAAATGAGCGAATACAAAAAATACATACGCAATTTCTGCATTATAGCGCATATAGACCACGGGAAGTCCACCCTGGCCGACCGGCTGATCGAAATGACGGGTACGGTTTCCCAGCGGGATTTGAAAGAGCAGATACTTGACACCATGGATTTAGAGCGGGAGCGCGGCATCACCATTAAGAGCCAGGCGGTCCGCATGCTGTACGTGAAGGACGGGCAAGAATACATCTTTAACCTGATCGACACCCCCGGGCATGTGGATTTTACCTATGAGGTCTCCCGCAGCCTGGCGGCCTGCGAGGGCGCCGTGCTGGTGGTGGACGCCAGCCAGGGGATTGAGGCGCAGACGCTCGCGAACGTGTACCTGGCCATGGACAACAACCTGGAGGTCATCCCGGTGATCAATAAGATAGACCTTCCCAGTGCGCGCCCGGGCGAGATCGCAAAAGAGATTGAGGACGTGCTGGGGCTGGAAGCCGAGCACGCGCCCCGTATTAGCGCAAAGACGGGGGAGAACGTGAAAGCCGTGCTGGACGCGATCGCGGACAAGCTGCCTCCGCCATCGGGCGAGGAAGACGCGCCGCTGTCCTGTCTGGTGTTCGATTCCACCTACGACAACTACAAGGGCGCGATCAGCTATGTGCGGGTGATGCAGGGGTCGGTATCCCCTGGGGACCGCATCCGATTTATGGCGACCAAAAAGGAATTTGACGTAACAGAGGTGGGGGTGTTCCTGCCCCAGATGATTCCGGTGAAGATGCTCAGGGCCGGGGACGTGGGCTATATAGCGGCCAGCATCAAAAACGTGGCCGATACACGGGTGGGCGATACCATTACGCGCACCGACATGCCGGCCGCACAGCCGCTGCCCGGATACAAGAAGATCACGTCCATGGTGTTCTGCGGCATTTATCCCGCGGACGGCGCGAAATACGACGACCTGAAGGACGCGCTGGAGCGCCTTGCCCTGAACGACGCGTCGCTGCTGTACGAGCCCGAGGTATCGGTCGCGCTGGGGTTCGGGTTCAGGTGCGGTTTTTTGGGCCTGCTGCATATGGAGATCATCCAGGAGCGGCTGGAGCGGGAGTTCGACCTGGATTTGGTGACCACAGCGCCCAGTGTGAAATACAAGGTAAAACTGACGAACGGAAGCGCGATCGAGATCGAAAACCCGACCAATTTGCCGGATGTATCTCAGATAGACTATATGGAAGAGCCCATTGCCAATGTGACGGTGATGACGCCCGATTCCTATGTGGGCGCGGTAATGGACCTGTGCCAGGAAAAACGGGGCGTTTTTAAGAACATGGAGTATCTGGAAGAAACCCGGGTGGTGCTGCATTACGAGATCCCTTTAAATGAGATCATCTACGACTTTTTCGATATGCTCAAATCCCGCACGCGGGGATACGCGTCTATGGATTACGATATCAAGGGATACCAAAAGAGCGACCTGGTGAAACTGGACATGCTTTTGAACAGCGAAATGTGCGACGCGCTTTCCATCATCGTCCACCGTGATCGGGCATATGCACGGGGAAGATTGATCGCCGAGAAGCTGAAGGAAGTGATCCCGCGCCAGATGTTCGAAGTGCCCATACAGGCGGCCATCGGAGGCAAGATCATCGCCCGCGAGACGGTGAAGGCCATGCGCAAGGACGTGCTGGCCAAATGCTACGGCGGGGACATCACCCGCAAGAAGAAACTTCTGGAAAAACAGAAGGAAGGGAAGAAGCGCATGCGACAGGTCGGGTCGGTCCAGGTCCCGTCCGAGGCTTTTATGAGCGTGCTGAAAATGAATTAATCATGTCTTCTTTATATATCCACATCCCTTTTTGCGAGAAAAAATGCGCCTACTGCGATTTCGTATCCTTCGATTCCGCTTCGGACAGGGCGGACGATTATTTCAGGGCGCTTGAAAAGGAGATTGAGATATCATCCGGGCTTTATCCGGTGAGAGGCGTTTCCACCGTGTTTTTCGGCGGGGGGACGCCTTCTTTTGTGGATGAAGGATATATTGAAAGCACGCTGGAAGCGGTGCGAAAACGGATCGGGATTGAAGACGGCGCCGAGATCACGCTGGAGGCCAACCCGAATTCTCTGACCAAAAAGAAACTGGAATTTTACCGGCAGGCGGGCATAAACCGTCTGAGCATAGGCCTGCAAAGCGCGGACAATGCGCTCCTTTTACGCATCGGCCGGCTGCATACGGCAGAAATGTTTGCCCGCGCCTACCATCAGGCGCGGGATGCGGGGTTCCGTAACATAAACGTGGACCTGATATACGCACTGCCCGGACAGACGGTTAAGGATTTTGAAAACACGCTTTGCTACGTCGCGGCAATTGCGCCCGATCATATATCCGCCTATGCGCTCACTCTTTCGACGGGAACGCCCATGCATGCGGACATTGCGGCCGGCCGGCTGGCCGCGCCGGATGAAGAGGAGGACCGGGAGATGTACCATCTTGCGGCGGATTTTTTGCGCGAGGAGGGATACGAGCGCTACGAGATATCCAATTTTGCGAAAAAAGGCTATGAATGCGCCCACAATCTTGCATACTGGCACAGGAAGGATTACCTTGGCCTGGGGGCCGCCGCGCATTCCTGCGTGGGAGAGGTCCGTTTCTCGAATACGCCCGACCTCGGCGGGTATATAAATTGTTTATCAAAGGGAAAAACGGCATATAATAGTAGGGAGAGCCTGGACGCAAAGCAGGTCGAAACCGAAACCATTATGCTGAGTTTGCGCCTTGAGAACGGAATCGAAATAAAAGAATATGAAAGGCTTTTTGGCAGGGATTTTAATTCGTTTTTTGCCGTGGCCGTAAAAAGGCTGAAAGATGCCGGGCTTGCGGAGGTTTCCGGGGGGCGATTTTATGCGACGGACAGGGGATTTGACCTGCAGAACAGCGTTGTGCTGGAACTTTTGAAGTTTCTGTAAATCACTATTGACTTTGACTGACAATAGTGGTATCTTTATATCGATATATTAGCACTCGACGAGGTAGAGTGCTAACAAACCGAAATGATTCGGTAGCGGAAAGGCGGTGAGCAGTGTGCTGTCCGAGAGAAAAATGATGATTTTAAAGTCTATTATAGACGATTATATATTGACGGGTATACCGGTAGGCTCGCGTTCGCTTTCCAAAAAACCCGATCTTGATTTTTCGCCGGCGACCATACGAAACGAAATGGCCGACCTGGAAGAAATGGGATATCTGGATAAGCCGCATACGTCGGCGGGCAGGATGCCCAGCGATATCGCGTACCGGCTGTACGTGGACCGGCTGATGAACATCAACCAGATTACCAATCAGGAAGCGAGCAGCATACGCAGTTACTTTAATATGAAAATGAACGAGATGGAACAGGTGATCGACCTGACCGCGAAGGTATTGAGCGATTTGACGCATCATATTTCGCTGGTGGGCGCGCCCCAGCTGGACACGATCAAAATCAAACGCATCCAGCTGGTCAAGCTGACCGAAAACAGGGCGCTGCTCGTTATTGTGACCGATTCGGGTATCATCAAGGACACCGTGCTGGCGGTTGCCGGAGGGATCGACGACGATTATTTGAATATGCTGTCCAATGTTCTGACGCAGAACGCGGCGGAAAAAACGCTGGTCGAAGCCACCCGGATTATTCGCGAGGTGTGCTGCTCCGAGATCGGGGAACATAAAGCACTGATGGATGAGATATTCAGCGCGATTGAAGGCAGCGAAAGGAAAGACGTTGTGCTGGGCGGGGTGAAGAATATTTTGGATTACCCCGAATACAGCGATACCAAAAAGGCGCGGGAGCTGCTGCAGCTTCTGGAGACCAAGGATATGCTGTACGACATGCTGGACATGACGGGGGATCTGGAATTCTCCATCAAGATCGGCAGTGAAAATTTATACGAAGAATTTAAAAACATGAGCGTGGTCACGGCGACCTACCGCGTGGGCGGCAACAAGATCGGTTCTTTCGGGATTATCGGCCCGACGCGGATGGATTACGGCAAGGTGATATCGGTTTTAAATTATGTGGGACTGAGTCTGAACGATATTTTGTCCTGCTTTTTGGAAAACGGAAACAAAAAGTAAAGGTGGTTTGTACATGCAGAAAAAGGAAAACGGAAAAATGAATCAGGAGCAGGAAATCATACAGGAAAACACGCTGACCGAGGAAGAGCTGGATGAGGAATTGTCCGCCATCGAAAGCTTTGAAGAAGGAATGAATGAAGACAGTGACAAACTGGTTTCGGCTCTGCAAAAAGAAAAAGAAGAATACATGAACATGCTCAAGCGCGAGCGCGCTGATTTTGAAAATTACAAGAAGCGCAATTCGGACCTTGCGGCGTGTTCTTATGCGAACGGCGTCGCGGATGCCGTAAAGAGCGTGCTGCCCGTTATAGACAATCTGGAGCGGGCGCTTGCGTCCTCCGATTGTGCGGACGGCGCCTTAACCAACGGTGTGGAAATGATACGGCGGCAGCTTTCGGATACGCTTGCATCCTTCGGTTTGGAAGAGATTGAAGCGGAAGGGCAGCCGTTTGACCCCCAATGCATGGACGCGGTGATGCAGGTTGAAAAAGCCGAAGAGCAGGATTCGAACTGCGTCGCCGAGGTTTTGCAGAAGGGCTACAAGCTGAACGGCAAGGTGCTCCGGTGCGCAATGGTAAAAGTGACAGATTAAAAAATTTAGAACTTATAGAGTAAGGGAATCAGATATTTTAGGAGGTATTTGACATGGGTAAAGTAATAGGAATAGATCTTGGAACGACGAATTCGTGCGTGGCGGTGATGGAAGGCGGAGAAGCCGTTGTCATCCCCAACGCGGAAGGCGCGCGTACAACGCCGTCGGTCGTCGCATTTTCCAATTCGGGAGAAAGGCTGGTAGGTACGGTAGCCAAAAGGCAGGCCGTCACCAATCCGGACCGCACCGTCCAGTCCATCAAAAGGGATATGGGTACGGACAGGAAGATAAAGATTGACGATAAAACATATACGCCGCCCGAAATCTCCGCGATGATCCTTCAGAAACTGAAGGCGGACGCGGAAGGGTATCTGGGCGAGAAAGTGACGCAGGCGGTGATCACCGTTCCGGCGTATTTCAGCGACAGCCAGCGGCAGGCCACCAAGGACGCCGGGAAGATCGCGGGCCTAGAAGTGCTCCGCATCGTGAACGAGCCGACGGCGGCGGCGCTGGCTTATGGCATCGACAAGGACCATAACCAGAAAGTCCTGGTATTCGACCTGGGCGGCGGCACATTCGACGTGTCTCTGCTGGAGATCGGGGACGGTGTGATTGAAGTTCTTTCCACCAGCGGCAACAACCGCCTGGGCGGCGATGATTTTGACAACAAGGTGATCGACTGGATGGCCGGCGAATTCAAAAAATCCGAGGGGATCGACCTTTCGAAAGACAAGATCGCGATGCAGCGCCTCCGGGAGGCGGCCGAAAAAGCGAAGATAGAGCTTTCGGGCGTGATGCAGTCCAACATCAACCTGCCGTTCATCACGGCGGACGCGTCCGGACCCAAGCATCTGGATTTAAATCTGACGCGGGCGAAATTCGACGAGCTGACGCATGATTTGGTGCTGGCCACCGAAGGCCCGACCAAACGCGCGATCGAAGATGCTGGCATATCGGTCAAAGACATTAATAAAATAATACTGGTGGGCGGTTCCTCCCGTACGCCGGCCGTGCAGGAAATGGTGAAGAAAATCACCGGCCAGGATCCTTATAAGGGCATCAACCCGGACGAATGCGTTGCGCTGGGCGCGGCGATTCAGGCGGGCGTGCTGTCCGGCGAAGTGAAAGACGTGCTTCTGCTGGATGTGACCCCGCTTTCGCTGGGCATCGAGACGCTGGGCGGCGTGTTCACCAAGCTGATTGAGCGGAACACGACCATCCCCACCAAGAAGAGCCAGATATTCTCTACCGCGGCGGACGGGCAGACCAGCGTGGAGATCCATGTGCTCCAGGGCGAGAGGGAGATGGCGTCTTACAACAAGACGCTGGGCCGTTTCAACCTGACCGGGATTCCGTCGTCGCCGAGAGGCGTGCCGCAGATCGAAGTGACGTTTGACATCGACGCGAACGGCATCGTGCACGTTTCGGCCAAAGACCTTGGAACGGGCAATTCCCAGAACATCACCATCACCGCGTCTTCCAACCTTTCGGACGCCGATATCGACAAGGCGGTCCGGGAAGCGGAGCAGTTTGCGAGCGATGATAAAAAACACAAGGAAGAAGTGGAAGTGAAGAACAACGCCGACAGCCTGGTCTACCAGACCGAGAAGACCATCAAGGATTTGGAAGGCAAGATCAGCGCGGACGATAAATCAAAGCTTGAGGGCGAGATCAAGGCCGTGCAGGATGCGCTCTCAACCGGAGAGACCGAAGGCATCCGGCTCGCGACCGAAAAGCTGCAGGCTACATCCTACGAAGTGTTCGGAAAGGTGTACCAGCAGCAGGGCGCGCAGGGACAGCCCGGCGCGGAGGGATTCGACCAGAATTACCAGCCACAGGACGAAAAGAAAGACGACAATGTGGTGGACGCTGATTATGAAGTAGTGGATGAAGACGACAAAAAATAAAAAATAGCGGCGGTAGCTCATGGCAAAGGATTATTATGAGGCATTAGGGGTGGACAAAAGCGCCACCCCTGAACAAATTAAAAGCGCATACAGGAAACTCGCAAAACAATACCATCCTGACTTGAACGAAGGCAACGAGGAAGCCGCCCAGAAGTTCAAGGAGGTCAACGAGGCCTATCAGGTTTTAAGCGATGAAAAGAAGCGCCAGCAGTACGACACATTCGGAAGCGGCGCTTTCGACGGTTCGGCGGGCGCAGGGGGCAATAATCAGGGTGGTTTTCAGGGCTTTGAAGGCTTTGACGGTTTCTCTGATATTTTCGAAAGCTTTTTTGGCGGCGGCGGAAGGACCCGGTCGTATAACGGCCCGCAAAGAGGCGCGGATATACGCGTGAATTTGCGCATCGAATTTGAAGAAGCCGCATTCGGCTGTAAAAAGGAAATACAGCTTGCGCGCCACGAGACCTGCGAGGAATGCGCGGGGACCGGGGCCGCAAAGGGCGCCAGCCGGAAAACCTGTCCGCAGTGCAACGGGTCGGGCCAGGTGAAAACGCAGCAGCAGACCATGTTCGGAAGCTTTATGAATGTGGCCACCTGCCCGAAATGCGGCGGGGAAGGCACCGTGGTGGACGATCCATGCACGGCCTGCAAAGGAAAAGGCACCGTGTCCAAATCCAGGAAGATCAACATCAATGTGCCTGCGGGCATCGACGACGGACAGGTGCTGACCATGCGCTCTGAAGGCGAAGCCGGCAAACTGGGCGGCGGCTATGGCGATTTGCTGATCTATATTACCGTAAGGCCGCACAGGCTGTATGTCCGCCAGGGCTACGACCTGTATGTGGATATGACGGTTTCCATGACCCAGGCGGCATTGGGGGCGAGCGTGGATATCCCCACGCTGGACGGGAAGAAAGTGCGGTATAAAATCACCGAAGGCACGCAACCCGGAACGGTGTTTCGTTTGAAAAACAAGGGCATAAAGCATTTAAACCGCGAAAAATACGGCGATCTGTATATCAAGGTGATTCTTGAAGTCCCCAAAAAACTGAATGACAAGCAAAAAAGAGCCCTGACCGAGTTTGAAGAGGAAAATAAAGGAACAAAGAATGTGTTCTCTAAATCCAGGGATATCGTATAGACCGCCCGGTTGCAGCTTTCATTGAAACCCGTAAAAAAAGCGCCGTCTTGCCCCGGCCGGTCTTCCGGTCTTGGAAAACATTCCGCAAGTAGGTAAAGCCGGTTAAGAGAAGCGGTATAAAGGGCCGGATATACAGGACCGCAGCGGAATACCGGCAGATGCCTTTTGCGATGACGAATATTTCTATGAATCCGTACAGGCAGCTTTGCAGGGGCTTCATATGATTCTCTTCTGATGTGCAGATAATTTTATTATCATTCGCATTTTTTACAAAAACAAGCATTAAGTTAATTAAATTGCGGTTTTTATTCGTTAATGTTTTACCGGACCGGATGTTTTTTTAAACGTCGGCAGGCCCGTCTGTTAAAATAGTCTGTTGTATTTGTATTTTGTTTGCGGGGGACAGCAATACTTAAGCGGTTAACATATTTATTGACTTCGATGGGGTATTATACTAAAATAAAACTGGTGATCGACATGAAAATGGATGAAGAATCAACAAAAGAACAAGTAAACCGGGAAGCGCCGGACGACGATAAATCCATACGGATAGCAGATGAAAAAGAAAAAGAAAATAATGAATCAATAAAAAAAGAACGGTGCGAGCCCTGTATGCATTGCGGCGTGCATTGTATTTTTTTAAAAGAAGAAAAATAATATTTGAGAGGTTTAATTGTATGAGTATTAATATTGGCGTATTTTTAGCACTGGAACCCTATACTTCCATGGAGCGGCAGCTGCAGCTGGCCAGCGAAGCCGGGTTTACACATGCGGATATAACGGACGTGCACGAAGGAGCGAGCATGTTCGATTCCGCCGGTCTGGCCGCGACGGTCAGCATTGACGGCGACCCGTTCGAAACCAAACGGCTGTTTGAAAAATACGGAATGACTCCCTCTACGGTATGTGTGCACGGCGCGCTGCTGGAGCCAAGCAATCCGGGGACTTTCCAGACGTCCGGCATCATGAAGGGGATTAAGTACGCGGCCGCAATCGGAATCCGCGACTGCGTGACCACCGAAAACGAAGCGCTTTCGGACTGGGCAAGGAAACTGACCTATGAGCAGAGAATCTTCACCATTGCGGAAAAACTGTACGTACCCTGCAGGATGGCCGAGGATTACGGGGTCAACGTTCTGCTGGAGCCCCACGGCCCCATCACGGACTCCATTCAGGGCATTCAGGATGTGATGGATCTTCTGGGGAACCCCAAATCCCTGGGGGTGAACATGGACACCGGCAATTCCTGGCTGGGCGGAACGGACCCGGTGGAGATGGCCAAAAAATTCAAGGACAAGATATTCCATATTCATTGGAAAGACCTGGGCGAAGACTGGGTGCCCCGCCGCGGAAAACAGTTCGGCTGCGGATTCTCCACCATTCCGGTGGGCAAAGGCGTGATCGACATCAAGGGCGTGGTGGATGTTTTGAAAGACCGCAAAGAAATCCACAGCTCCACGCTGGAAGTCGCCGGTTCGGCGGAAGTGCTGCAGGAAAGCGTTGCTTACCTCCGGTCCTGCGGACTGTAATTAAAAACTGGAACAAAACCTCGTAAGCAATACGGGGTTTTCTTTTGTTTCAACGCCATTGATTGACAGGTTCAGGCAGAGGAGATAGAATATTCTTACATATAAATTTTCAGAGTGAGAGCCATTCTTGCATTTTCAGCATAATAAGTACAGATATCCATGTTTAAGGAGTGAATCCGCAATGAAAGCGAATAAAGCGCATCTTATCTGTTTTTTTCTATTTTTCACAGTTGTAATGCCAACATTTTTATTGCAGGGCTGTGCGGCAGCCACCAATACAGCTTCATCAATTACACCCGCACAATCCCAGACAATTGTATCAACACCAGCACCAACCATAGACGAAGCCGCTTTGAACGGCGTGCTCACTGAACTGCAAAGCACGGATCACCTTACGCACGAAAGAGCGCTGATGGTATTGGGCAATTTTAAGGGCGATGAACGAGCCATCAATGCGATGATTGAGGGTTTGAAAAGCAATGAAAGGGATTACAGGATTGCTGCTGCCTACGGATTGGGTATGAATGGTGATAAACGCGGGGTTGACGCTCTTATTGCAGCGCTGAAGGACAGCGATTTTACCGTTCGCACACAATCGGCAGGTTCTCTGGGGGAGATCGGAGACGAACGCGCAGTTGAACCGCTTATTGATGCATATTACGATATGATGAATGAAGGAGGCGATAGCCGCAAAATGATATCGGCGTTGGGTAAAATCGGCGGAAAACGTGCAGTGGAAGCGATTACCGCAATTCTACAGGATAAAAGCGTATTTCATGATGTAAGGAGTACTGCGGCAGAGGCGCTGGGAACGACCGGAGACATGGGTTGTTTGGATTTACTCACGGGTACATTGCAGGATGAAAATGAAGATCCGTACGTACGGATCTCTGCGGCAGGCGGACTTGGCAATTTCAAGGATAAAAAAGCGGTGGATGCTTTGATACTGGCATTGAATAATAAAGATGCCCATTTATCTTTTCAAAAATTAGGTTATGGCGCAGCGGATGCACTGAATTCTGACATGCGGTTCGCTGCGGCAAATTCACTTGGTAAAATTGGAGACCAAAGCGCTGTGGACGCTCTTAAAGCAGCATTGCAGGAAAGTGACAGGAAGGTTGTAATAGCGGTTGCAGGCGCGCTGGTCACCATTGGGGGCGATGAAGCGATTTTAAGCCTGAATACTGCGTTTGATGCAAACAATCTGCAGGCTGTTGCAGGAGCATATACATATTTTATCAGTCAGGGCAAAGCGGGTACGGAACAAACACTTATTACCTCATTGAATCAGTACGGAGACCAATATATGGCCATCGCTTTTCTCAACTGCGGGAACACACAATTGATGGAAGCAGCCAATGCTTGGGCAAAACAGCATAACTACCAGATGATTACTTATTCCGGTTCATCGTCTGAGGCTGTCCGTTGGGGCGGCTGAACCCGTAGCAGAACTGAACAAATGGGAGCGGAAACGCTCCTTTTTTTACCTTACCTATATGGATAAATGCTGCACTTGCAAAATTTTTGTTAAATGTTATATAATTGATGAAGATTGATAAATTTGGAGAGTAGTTGTATGGAATGGGTAAAACTGGCTGTCAGCATCAATGAGGACGCATCGGAAATGATTTCAGAAATACTGCTGGAATCGGGTGCGGCCGGAACCCAGGTTACCGGCGGTTCCCTGCCCGAAACGGACGGGTACGGAGAGATTCCGATAAATCAAATCGAAGAGGGATGCCGTGTATGCGCGTATTTCCCGATGGACGAAGAGATGGAAGGCAGGATCGCGCAGGTTAAGGAAAGGCTTTTGCGCCTGATGGAAACCGACCTGGGTTTTGACCCGGGCACGCTGCAGCTTTCCACTGAATCCGTGGATGAAAAAGACTGGGAAAACGAATGGAAAAAATATTTCAAGCCGCAGCGTGTTTCCGATTTTGTGGTGATCAAGCCAACCTGGGAACCCTATACCCCCGCAAGCGACGAGACGGTGGTTGAGATCGATCCGGGAATGGCGTTCGGCACGGGTACGCATGAGACCACGCGCATGTGCATTGCCCTGCTGGAGGAATACCTGCAGGCGGGGGATTCCGTTCTGGACGTTGGCTGCGGTTCGGGCATTCTGGCGGTCGTGGCCGCGAAGCTGGGCGCAGGCTCCGTGCTGGCGCTGGATCTGGACAGTGTGGCCGTAGAGACCGCGCAGAAGAACGTTTTGATAAACAACGCGGAAGGGAAGGTGCGGGTAATCCGCTCGGACATCCTTTCCGCCGTGCCTGAGGACAGCAAATACAATATTATTGTAGCCAATATCATAGCGGACGTTATTATTAAGCTCAATCAATCAATTTTAAGATATATGAAAAAGCCGGGCATCTACATCTGTTCGGGCATCATTAAGGACCGTTTGGATGACGTGCTGGCCGCGCTCAAAAAAAACGGCCTTAGGGCAATCAAGGTATCGAACAGGGGGGAATGGTGCGCAATCGCGTGCAAGGGCAAGGGATGAGACGTTTTTTTATAGAGGCGGTTTCAAGGCCGCGGGTGCATATACGTGGCGAGGAAGCGCGCCACATGCAAAAAGTGCTCAGGATGAAGGAAGGGGACTCTTTCATCCTTTTTGACGGGAGCGGGACGGATTATCCCTGCGTGATCGAAACCACGGGCCCGGAGGGTATCACCGCCGGGGTGGGGGAAGGAAAGGCAAGCGGCTTGGAACCCGCCGTACGCGTCACGCTCTACCAGGCCATGCTGAAAAAAGACAACATGGATATGGTCCTTCAAAAGGGGACCGAGCTGGGCATCGCCGGTTTTGTTCCCCTGCTGACCGCCCGGTGCGTCAAACGCCCCGACGATAAGGAAAAACTGTCCGCCCGTCTCCAAAAAACGGCACGGGAGGCTTTAAAGCAGTGCGGACGGTCCAAAATGCCCGCTATAGGCGCACTGTTAGAACTGAAAGCGCTTAAAGAACATATAAAGAAGCATGAAATCATGCTGCTGGCGTATGAAAACGAAGAATCGACCGTCAAGGGAAAGATTTACGGACGGGGTTATTCGGATATTGGGATCATTATCGGCCCGGAGGGCGGCTTTGAAGCGGAGGAAGCGCGTGTGCTGGCCGATGCCGGGGCTATTGTCTGCGGCCTGGGAAAACTGACGCTGCGCGCCGAAACGGCCGCAATCGCGGCCGTTTCCATGATCCTTTATGAAAAGATGGAGCGATAATGAAAAAAGCGGCGGCAATCACACTGGGCTGCAAGGTGAATCAGTACGATACGCAGGCAATGATCGAACTGCTGCAAAAAGACGGCTATGAGATCGTGCCTTTCCATTCAAGGGCGGACGTTTATATTATCAATACCTGCACGGTGACAAATACGGCGGACAAAAAATCGCGCCAGGCTATCTCCCGTGCGGCCGGTATGAATCCGGACGCGGTGATCTGCGTGGCCGGATGCCTTTCCCAGCGGGCCGGCGGGGAACTGCTCAGCATGAAGGGCGTCGGCGCCGTTTTGGGGACGGCGGACCGGGCGGATATCGTCCGCATTGTGCAGCGGGCAAAGGCGGGGAAAGTGAACGCGGTCGCCGTAAAAAACGATGTTTTTGAGGAGTTGACCGTGGGTTCCGGCGGGGAAATGACGCGGGCGTATATAAAGATACAGGAAGGCTGCGACCAAACCTGCGCCTACTGCATCATACCCTTTGTCAGGGGCCCGGCGCGGTCCCGCTCCCTTAGCGGCATACGTAACGAAGCGCAGCGGCTTGCCGGAGCGGGCGTACGGGAGATCGTGCTGACCGGAATCAATATTTCTTCCTACGCCGGGGCGGTGGGCGAGACGCTGGCCAATGTACTGGTGCACCTGGACGCGGTGGGCGGCCTTGCGCGCATCCGTCTGGGGTCGCTTGAGCCGGGATTGCTGACGTACGAATTTATAAGAAGGATCGTAAAGGTCAAAAAACTGTGCCCGCATTTTCATATTTCCATGCAGAGCGGAAGCGACAGCGTACTGGCCCGTATGAACCGGCCGTATACTGCACGAGAATACGCACGGGTGGTGGACGGCATCCGCGGCGCCTTCAACCGGCCTGCGATCACAACCGACGTCATCACCGGATTTCCCGGGGAAACGGAGGAAGAGTTTGGTGAAACGTTCGCATTCGTGCGGGAGATGCGCTTTTCCAGGCTGCATGTTTTTCCCTATTCCGAACGTGCGGGCACGGCGGCGGCCAGTCTGCCCGGAAAGGTGCCTCAAACCGTGAGGAAAGAGCGCGCAAACAGTCTGATCGCACAGGGGAAGGAAGACGAGCGCGCCTTCATAAGCGGTTTTTTGGGCGCTGCCGACGATGTTTTGTTCGAACGGTATGTTGCGAACGGACTCGCCGAAGGACACACCGGGCGGTACATACGGGTGCGCGCCGGGGGGAAGCCGAACGAAATGGCATCCGTTTTGCTAAAAACGCAAAAAGATGATATAATTTACGGAGAAATTGTATAAGGAGGCAGACATGGAGGACTGTATTTTTTGCAGGATCGCCCACGATGAGATCCCCTTCAGTAAGGTGTACGAGGATGATATGGTCGTGGCCCTTCTTGATGCGAATCCGGTTGCGCCCACCCATGTGCTGGTGATACCCAAAAAGCATATTAAGGACATGATGCAGCTTTCCGAGAGCGACATGAAATACGTTGTTGCCGCAACCCTCGCCATCCAGCAGATCGCCCGTGATTTTGAACTCGAGAAGGATGGGTTTAGGGTGGTGGTCAATACCGGAACCATGGGCGGACAAACGGTGCCGCACCTGCATTTCCATATCCTTGGCGGCCGGAAAATGACCTGGCCTCCGGGCTGATTATCGGGGCTTTGGCCGATTGAACGCCGTGCGCATGCCAAAGCGTGATGAAGCGGGGAATGGGCGACAAAACCCCATGGAAAGCCGAAAGACTTTTTTTTAAAACGTACTTATTGACAGGATGCGTGGATTTTAATATAATACACGTGTTATATAAGTGACTCCCAAGTTGGTTGATGAGTTATAGTCTGAATATGGGAGGGAGGGATATGAAATGGCCGAGATCAGGGTTGGTGAAAACGAAACTTTGGAAAGTGCTTTAAGAAGATTTAAGCGCAAATGCGCTAGATCAGGCGTCCTTGCTGAAATCAGAAAGCGCGAGCATTATGAGAAACCCAGCGTAAAAAGAAAAAAGAAGGCAGAAGCTGCGAGGAAAAGAAAGCACTAAATATATCTGTGTTTAAAACATCCGGAAAAACCGGGTGTTTTTATTTGTTCCAAACCGGGATGGAAAGATTTTTGCCATGCCCGTTTCTTTTTTGGGGCAGGGTTTCATACAAATGAATAAATGATTTATATTTTTTTAACCGTGGTATGGTGATGAAAAAGAAGCGTATAAAAAGCCAAAAAACCGGCAAGGCAATGGAAAAGATCACCCGGGTGTTCGAACTGCCCAGCGAGATACTGGGCCGGAGCAGGATGGTTTTGTCCGGCAACAGCGATCTGTTCATTGAAAACCACGGCGGCATCTGCAAATACACGCCGACCGAGATATGCGTGAAGGTGCCGGAACTTCTGGTATGCGTGCGGGGCGCGGGACTGCTGTTGAAGGCGCTGGGAAAGGAAAACCTGATTATATTCGGAGAGATCGGCGAGATCATTTTTGAGCCGGAAAGGAAAGATGTATGCTGACCGACCGGATTTGTGATCTTTTTTGCGGATATATGGTGGTGGTGGCCGAGGGGCTGGGCCCCGAAAGGCTGATGAATCTTTGCAACCAAAACGGGATAAGCCTGCGGGACGTGAAGCGAATCACCTATACCGAACTGCGCCTGAGGCTGTCTTTTGCCGGATACAGGAAGCTTAAGAAGCTTGCGGACAGTCAAAAATACAAATTGCATTTAAAAAAAAGCGGCGGGATTCCCTTGAAAATCATCCGCGCGAAGAAAAGGATCGCAATACTTCCCGCAGCCGTTTTTCTTGTGTTTGCGCTGTTTGTTGCTTCAACATTTGTATGGGACGTGAAGTATTCGGGTTTTGACGCCGTCAATCCGTTTGAAGTGCGCGAACTGCTGGAGAATATGGGGCTGAAAACCGGCGCGAAAAAGGACAGCATCAACAGGGAAGCCGCCGAAAAGGCGGTCATGGAGAATTTTGATGGACTGGCCTGGGTGAATATCTATTTTATGGGGACCGAGCTTAATATACAGGTGGTGGAAGCAGACCAGCCCGAAAAAATGGTGGAGGATACGGGCGTGCGCGATCTGGTGGCCCAAAAGGACGGGTATATCACGGAGCTGCGCGTATACGCGGGGACGCTCCGCGTAACCGAGGGGCAGACGGTACGCGCGGGCCAGGTGTTGATTTCCGGGGATATAACCGCCGGGGGCGCTCTGATTGGCCAAGGCGCGGCACGGGGGGAGGTTTTTGCCCAAACAACCTATGTGGGCGTCGCCTCAAAACCGCTCATGCAAATTGTTGCTCAAAAAACTGGAAGCGTGTATAATATGAAATATATCCGGCTGGGCGGCCGTCTTTATTCCCTGACCAGGGAGATGCCCGCATACAAAGAGTATGTGGCCGAGGTGCAGCGGGTGACGGTGGTGGGAGAGAACATGCCGGTGTTCTTCAAAATATATGACGTGCTGATCAGCGAAACCATGAAGGCCAGCGTGCCGGCGGATAAAAAGGCGCTTTCGGCCGAGCTGGAAGAGACTGCCTACAATCAGGCGCTTGCGGGCGGCGTTGATCCGGACGACATCACGGGAGTGAATGTGGTCGCGGCCCAAAGCGATACCGATATGAAGATATTGGTGATCATAGAAGCAACGGAAGAAATATCGCAGGCACAGGACAGATAAGAATTAGGAGAGAAGTAAATTAATTTGGAAAGCATGCATGTTGATTTTGACAGCCTGGAACAAATGATGGGCATCTTCGGCAATTTTGACGAAAACATCAACCTGATCGTAAAAGAGAGCGGAGCGTCCTTTACCCTGTCCAATCACGGGATATCCTTTTTAGGAGACGAAAAAAGCGCGCAACTGGCGGCCGACGTGGTGGAGACGTTAAAAAAACTGTATAATAAAAACGAAAAAATTGATCAAATGGCGGTCGCATACGCGTTTGATATCGTACGCGAAGGGCAGATGGAGGCCGCGCTGGAAATGATGTCCGACGTGGTGGCGATCACCGCCAAGGGGAGGCAGATCAAATGCCGCTCCTTAGGCCAGAAACAGTATATCAAGATGATTAAGACAAACACCGTTACCATCTGCATCGGGCCGGCCGGTACAGGCAAAACCTATCTGGCTATGGCGATGGCGGTGATGGCGCTCAAGAACAAGCAGGCCGGCCGGATCATACTGACCCGCCCGGCGGTGGAGGCCGGGGAAAAGCTGGGGTTTCTGCCCGGGGACATGCAGAACAAGGTGGACCCGTACCTGCGGCCCCTGTACGACGCGCTGTACGAATTCATGGGCGCGGACGCATACCAGAGGCTATCCGAAAGCGGCGTGATAGAGGTGGCGCCCCTCGCGTACATGCGCGGACGCACTTTGAACGACGCGTTCATCATTCTGGACGAGGCACAGAATTGTACGAGTGAACAGATGAAAATGTTCTTAACACGCTTTGGCGAAGGCTCCAAGGTGGTTGTGACCGGGGATATCACGCAGATCGACCTGCCCCGCGAACGCGCCTCCGGACTTAAAAAAAGCGCGGAAATACTGAAAAACATTCAGGACATAGCGGTTTTGTATCTGACGGGCAAGGACGTCGTCAGGCACTCGCTGGTACGGAGTATCATCAAAGCGTTTGAAAAACATGAATCGGGCGACCGTTAAACGAAGAAATGAGGGCGAACGGTATCAATAGGGTTTTTGCAAAAAACAAATGGATGAAATTCCTGTGCGTTTTAGGCACATTCGCACTTTGCTGTGTGATCGTGCTTGTTTCGAATGCGCCCGAAACACATAACATCGTGGAAGGGGAGATATCTCCCGAAACCATAACGGCTCCCCGCGATTTTGTGGATGACGTGGCCACTTCCAAACTCCAGGAGGAGGAGCGGGCCAAGATCGGCCCCGTTTACAATCTGGACGCAAGCGTGACCCAGGAGTCGCTGGATGCTTTGGCGGCCGATTTCGCAAAATTCGAATCGGCGCGTGCGTATGCCCAGCAATACTATGTGAACACTCAGATCACCGCGCTGCAAACCGCCGAGAACCGGCGCGTGCAGGCAGAGACCGACAATTTAAAGAACGCGCCTTTGGCTTCTCCCGCCGCCACCCCCTCCGCCAAGGTGATCACGGCGGCTGACGTGCCCTTTGACCCCAAGCTCATAGATTGGCAGACCTATCTGCCGGCGGACGAGCAGGACGCGGTACGCGACATGCTGCCTTCCTATATGGGCGATACGGACTGGCAGATTGTGATTGCCATGACAAAGGACAGGCTTTCGGAGCTTTTCGATTTGGTGTACGGCGTCAGCCAGCAGGAACTGGCCGTCGGCTATAAGGAAGAGAACAGCAACGAGGTAATCAGCAGGATCATTTTAAATATTTCCGAACAATCCGATCTTTCCGCGCAGGAGTCACGGCTGCTGACCCAGAACATTCAGAACGACCTGAAAGCCAATATCGTCTTCGATCAGGAGGCGACGCGGATAAAGCAGGACGATGCGGCTGCGGCCGTACAGCCGGTCACATATATGAAGGGCCAGAACATTGTGATGAAGGGCGAGGTGGTGACTCCCGGCCAGTATTCTGTTCTGGACCGGATGGAACTTTTGGACCAGCCTGATTCCACTTTGGAATATTCGCTTTCGGCCATATTGTATATCGCGCTTTTGTTTGTTGTTTATATCGTCTATATCCTGAATTTTGAAAAAAAACTTTCGGAGAACATAAAGCATATTGCCATTTTGAGCATTCTGACCGTACTGGTGGTTACGGTGACCGCTATTCTTGCACGGATCGCACCGGATATATTGATCACAACCATGGTGGTGATCCTGGCGGCCGTATTGATTTCAACAAAGAATGCCGTTTCCTATGCCATATTCATTTCCCTGCTCATCATAACCGTTCTGACCGGAAAACACGCGTTTTTCACGGACGCTTCGTTTGAAAAGGTGATCATTTCGATATTGGGCGGGATATTTGCGGCCGTGACGCTGAGAAAAGCGCCTTTCCGCGTCGGCCCGATCCTGGCGGGACTCGCGGCCAGCGTTCCCGCGGTGCTGCTCCAGATCGTTTTATGGAAGGAAAACATAGTGTCGGATGCGGCGGTCCTGCCTGGAATGGCATGGCTGATCGTCAGCGGCGTGATGTCCGGCGTGGTCGCCATCGGCCTGCTGCCCCCGCTGGAAAGCCTCTTTAAAATCACCACGCCCGCAAAACTTTTTGAATTGTCCGATCCGAATCATCCGCTCTTGAAGCGCCTGCTTTTAGAGGCGCCGGGCACCTATCACCACAGCCTGTTTGTTGGAAATCTGGCCGAAGCAGGCAGCGAAGCGGTGGGCGCAAACGCGCTGCTGGCACGGGTAGGATCGTATTACCACGATGTGGGCAAACTGAAAAACCCCATGTATTTTGTGGAGAATCAGCGCAACAATGTGAATCCGCATGACCACTTAAGCCCCGAACAGAGCGCGGAGATCATTATGAACCATGTGACCGCAGGCTCTGAACTGCTGGGCAAGTACAACATACCTTCCGAGATCAAAAAAATCCAGCTGCAGCATCACGGAAACACGCCGGTTGCGTTCTTTTACCACAAGGCGAAAAAAGAGGGGCGGGCGGACATCAACGACTACCGGTATCCCTGCCCACGGCCGGACACTATGGAAAGCGCCATCGTCATGCTGGCCGACACCGTGGAAGCGGCTATGCGCACGCTGGACGAGCCGACGGAAGAAGAAACGTTTGAGTACATCAAAAAGCTGATTCAGACCAAATACGACGACGGACAGCTGGATATGACGCCATTGACCCGTCGGGACCTGATTGAGGTCACACGCACGTTCGCGAATGTGTACAACGGGATGCTGCATGGCAGGATCAAATATCCGAAGCTTGAGTTAGGCGGAGAAAAAGATGAAGATCGTCATTTGTGACAGCGATATTTTAACCAAAGTTGCCGGGTATTGTGATACAATAGTACTGGCTGCGGGGGACGCCATGCAGGGTGACGGTGTGGACGGAACGCTCTGCATCCTTTTTACGGACGCAGAGGAGATCCGCCGTCTGAACGCCGAGTACCGCGCGCAGGACTGCGTGACCGACGTGCTGTCTTTCCCGGCCAACGAACTTAACCGCCCGCTCCGCGAATACGGAGAGGCGCCCGATCTGGAAACCGATCCCGAGACCGGGGAAATCGTGCTGGGGGACATTGCGGTATGCGTAGGGCGGGCCGAAGAGCAGGCCGAAGAATACGGGCATTCGATCCTTCGGGAGCTGTGCTATCTGGCGGTGCATGGGACGCTCCATTTGATGGGGTATGACCATTTGGGCGAAGAAGACGAAAAGAAAATGGCCGAAAAAGCCGAGATGATATTGTATCAGTTAGGAATCCACAGATGAAAACGGTTATCAACAGTTTCAACCATGCGATAGGCGGCATCATGCAGGCCTTCAAGCTTGAAAAGAACATGAAAGTCCATTTTGTGCTGATGGTGGCGGTAATCGTTACCGCCGTTATGACGCACGTGACCCGGTTTGAGCTGATTGCTCTGGTCATTTCCATCGCGTTTGTTTTGTTTGCCGAACTGATCAACACAGCAGTGGAAGCGATTTGCGACCTGATCACAAAGGAATACAACGAATTTGCCAAGATCGCAAAGAACGTTGCCGCCGGCGCCGTTTTGATTGCGGCTTCGAACGCGGTGGTGGTGGGGTATCTTGTTTTCTACCGGAAATTCAACAACTTTGCCCTGATCTCCCTTGATTACCTCAATAATCTGCCCGCGCATGTGACTTTCGCAAGCCTGATGGTGCTGTTTGTGGTGGTGATCATCCTAAAGTCGCGGTCGGTAAAAAAGCGGGGCACCTATGTGCAGGGCGGGATGCCCAGCGGCCATACCGCGTTCGCCTTTGCGCTTTTCACCGCCATCGCACTGACGTCCAGGGATTCAATCGCGGCGTCTTTCAGCGCGGTGATCGCCCTGATCGTTGCCGAGAGCAGGATGGAAACCAAAGTCCATACATTTCTTGAGGTTGCGATGGGCGCGCTTCTGGGCATACTGATTACCGTGATCGTATTTCAGATCACGCAAATATTCGTGTTTTAAGGAGAATTTGTTTGTCTGACTTTAAATCGGGCTTTATTGCTCTCATCGGCAGCCCCAATGTTGGAAAATCGACGCTTTTAAACAGGATCGTGGGCACAAAGGTATCCATTGTTTCCAAAAAGCCGCAGACCACCCGCACAAAAATATCCGGTATATTGACCCGGAAGGATTTCCAGATCATTTTTCTGGATACACCGGGCATCCATCCGGCAAAAAACGCGCTGGATGAAATCATGCTTCGTACCATTGAAAACGCGATCACCGATGTGGACGCCGTTTTGTATATCATGGACGCCAAGGCCGGCGTACGGGAACCCGACCGTGAAATGATAGAACGGCTCTCCAAACGTAAGATCCCGTTTATTGTTTTGATCAACAAGATTGATGTCGTGGATAAAAATTGCCTGATACAGCTGATGGAAGAGCTGGGGGAGGAAAACAAGGTCTGCCCCATTTCCGCTAAAATGGGGGACGGGGTGGATGAACTTCTGTTGACATTGCAGCAATACCTGCCCGAAGGACCCAAATATTATCCGGAGGATATGGTGACCGACCAACCCGAGCGTGTGATCGCGGCCGAGATCATACGCGAAAAGGCATTGAAGCACCTTGGCAAGGAGGTGCCGCACGGCATCGGTGTGGAGATTGAGCGGATAGAGGCGGACGAGGAAAAGGACATCATCCATATGGACGCGGTGATCTATTGCGAAAAGGAATCGCACAAAGGGATTATTATCGGCAAGGGGGGTTTAAAGCTTAAAAAGATCGCGAGCGAGGCCAGGGTGGACATACAGGTCCTTTTCGGCCAGAAAGTTTTTCTGCAGGTTTGGGTGAAAGTAAAAAAAGACTGGCGCAACCAGAATTCCATATTGAAAATTCTTGGGTACAAAGACTAAAAAATACCTTGAAAAACTTTTTGTATAGTTGGCATCCTATTGTTATGAGGTGTTTTTTTATATGAGGAAAGATGAATCGTTGCTTATGGACTGTTTTTTGAAAACAGGGAAAGTTGGTTATTATCTGTTATACAGGAATATCCACGGCCAATAAGGATTGAGAGGAAATGGAAAATACTCTGTGCATCGTTATGCGGACGGCCGACTGGCGGGACGCGGACAAGATGCTTACGTTGTTTTCACGTGATTTTGGACTTTTTTCTGCGCTCGCACGGGGCGCAAAAAATTTAAAGAACCCGGTCGCGGCCGCAAGCCAGCCGTTTTGCTGCGGGATTTATTCGTTTACAAGCCGGAACGGGCGGCTGTATGTCAGCCAGTGTGAGATCAAAAAAGAGTTTTACAGCCTGGGCGCGGATTTTGAACGGTATGCCGCCGGATGCGTGATGATGGAAATGGCCGAAAAAATCCTCCAGAACACGGAGGAATTTGAACGGCTCTTCATTTTACTGGCCACCTGCCTTGTCCATCTTGAAAATGGGCTGGATTCACGGGAGGTGCTCACGTATTTTCTTGTGCAGGTATCCGACCTGCTGGGCATCCGCCCGGCGACCCATTCTTGCGCGGTCTGCGGTGAAAAAATGGAGTCGCCGCGGCTTTTTTGCGCGTCCGAGGGCGGAGCCGTCTGCAGGGGATGCGCGGCCGGACTGGCTGCCACGTCCGTCCGTCCGGAGGAAATGCAAAGCATTGAAATCATGCTGGCTACCCTTCCCAAAGAATTCACCGGTTTAAAAGGATATGACCCGAATCTGCTGGCCGTTATGCGGGATTACCTCGGCATTCTTGGGGAACTCAAATGCAGGTCCATGCGGTTTTTGTGAGGCAGGCTGCGATTCTATCACAAAAAATATTGATTTTAAGATATGTTTCTGATTTGTTATTGTAATATGCTATAATGTGCTGTATAATACATTCCGAAAATTATTGTCAAAATACTTTAATAATATATAAAAATACAAAATTTTGAGAGGAGCAAAAGAATGTCGAAAAAATATGTGTACCTATTCAAAGAGGGTGATGCCTCCATGAAGAACCTGCTGGGAGGCAAAGGCGCCAACCTTGCGGAAATGACCAACCTGGGCCTGACGGTGCCCCAGGGCTTTATCGTTTCGACCGAAGCCTGCACGAAGTATTATGACGACGGTAAAAAACTGTCCGAAGAAGTTGTCGGCCAGATACTGGAGGCAATGAAAACGACCGAAAAAGCCGTAGGGAAAACCTTTGGCGATCCAGTGAATCCTTTTTTGGTATCCGTCCGCAGCGGAGCGCGCGCTTCCATGCCCGGGATGATGGATACCATTTTAAATCTGGGACTCAACGATATTGCCGTGGAAGGCATTGCGAAGAAGTCCGGGAATACCCGGTTTGCATATGACAGCTACCGCCGTTTCATACAGATGTTTTCGGACGTTGTGATGGGGATTGAAAAACATCTGTTCGAGCATGCGCTGGAAGCCGCAAAGGAAGCCAAGGGCGTTAAGCTGGACACCGATCTAAGCGCGGAAGATTTGAAAGCGCTGGTTGCCACGTACAAGGAAATCTATAAAAAAGAAAAAGGCGAAGCCTTTCCGCAGGATGCAAAAATACAGCTGCTGGAATCGGTTACCGCCGTGTTCCGTTCCTGGGACAATCCCCGCGCCATTGTATACCGCAGGATGAACGATATCCCCGGCAACTGGGGCACCGCCGTTAACGTACAGGCGATGGTTTTCGGCAACATGGGCGATGATTGCGGAACGGGCGTTGCGTTCACCCGCGATCCCTCCACCGGAGAAAAACGGCTGTATGGCGAATATCTGATGAACGCACAGGGCGAAGACGTGGTTGCCGGTATCCGGACGCCCCAGCCCATCTCACACCTTGAGAAGACAATGCCCGAGGCGTATGCGCAGTTTGTGAAAAATGCCAAACTGCTGGAAGATCATTATAAAGACATGCAGGACATGGAATTCACCATTGAGGGTGGAAAACTGTATATGCTGCAGACCCGGAACGGAAAAAGAACGGCGCCCGCCGCTCTGAAAATCGCCGTTGACCTGGTTGAGGAAGGCAAACTGACCAAGGAAGAAGCCATTATGAAGGTAGAGCCCAGACAGCTGGATACACTGCTGCATCCGCAGTTTGTTCCCTCCGCGCTGAAAGCGGCCAAACCCATTGCGAAAGGCCTGCCCGCTTCCCCGGGCGCTGCCGCCGGCAAGATCTATTTTACCGCCGACGAAGCGACCGCCGCCGCCGCCTCGGGACAGAAAGTTATATTGGTGCGTATGGAGACTTCTCCGGAGGATATCGAAGGCATGTACGCTTCCAAGGGCATTCTGACGGTGCGCGGAGGCATGACCTCCCACGCGGCCGTTGTGGCCCGTGGCATGGGCACCTGCTGCGTAGCCGGATGCGGCGAGCTGAAAGTAAGCGCTGCAAACAAAACGATGATTACTGAAGACGGTAAAGTGTTCCATGAAGGCGACAAGATTTCACTGGACGGCAGCACGGGCAACGTGTATGACGGCGGGATCGAGACGCAGGAAGCCAAACTGACCGGCGACTTTGCAAAGGTTATGGAATGGGCGGACGGCATCCGCAGGATGAAGGTTCGTACAAACGCGGACACGCCGCACGACGCGGCGGCTGCGGTAGAATTCGGCGCGGAAGGCATCGGCCTGTGCCGCACCGAGCACATGTTCTTTGCGGAAGACCGCATTGCCGCCATGCGCGAAATGATTGTTTCCAAAACAAAGAAACAGCGTGAAAAGGCGCTTGCAAAACTGCTGCCCATGCAGCGGGAAGATTTTAAGGGCATATACAAGGCCATGAAGGGTTTCCCGGTCACCATCCGGTTCTTGGACCCCCCGTTGCATGAATTCCTTCCGCAGGAAGAAGAAGACATTATTGCCTTGGCCAAAGAAATGGCTATGCCGGTGGAAGAACTGAAGGGCATCATTGCCTCCCTGCATGAGTTCAACCCCATGATGGGACACAGGGGCTGCCGTCTGGCCGTTACCTATCCCGAAATCACGGTGATGCAGACCCGTGCGGTGATCGAAGCCGCGTATGAGACGCGCAAGGAGACCGGACTGGATATCGTTCCTGAAATCATGATCCCGCTGGTTGGCGAACTAAAAGAGTTTGTCTTTGTGAAAAAGACCGTTGTTGAAACCGCTGAAAAAGTCATGAAGGAAAAAGGAGAGACCTTCAAATACCTTGTCGGTACTATGATCGAGATTCCCAGGGCCGCTATAACGGCCGACGAGATCGCGACCGAAGCGGAGTTCTTCTCCTTTGGCACGAACGACTTGACACAGATGACCTTCGGCTTCTCTCGCGACGACGCGGGCAAGTTTCTGGAAGACTATTACGCCAACAAGATCTACGAATCCGATCCGTTTGCGAAACTGGATCAGGACGGCGTGGGCAAGCTGGTGAAGATGGCCGCCGAACTGGGAAGAAAATCGCGCCCCGACATCAAACTGGGCATCTGCGGGGAGCACGGCGGAGAGCCTTCCTCGGTTGAGTTCTGCAACAAAGTGGGTCTGCATTACGTTTCCTGCTCGCCTTTCCGGGTGCCGATTGCCCGTCTGGCTGCCGCGCAGGCCGTAGTGAAACAGAAATAAACATATAAGAAAAATAAAAATACAAGGCGGCATTACCTGCCGCCTTGTATTTTTTTGGTTTTCCCATAACCGAAGGATTTCCGCGGCGGGTTGCCCGACAGCTTCTTCAAAAGAACGGGCAGAAGATTGTGCGGATGTTTAAGAACCTACAAAACAATATAAATATGATATGGGAACAGGATGATTTTGAAAATAACAAAGGATTTTGCGGACTGGTTGTATAATATATAGTCATTATGGTACGTTTAGAACTTGAAGAAACGGAAAACCGGAATTTGTCCGAATATGCGCAAAGAAGCGCGAAGTCCAGGGGCAGGGCCGTCCCTATGGAAAAATGCACGCTCCGTACGGAATATATGCGGGACCGGGACCGGATACTGCACTGTAAGTCTTTTAGGCGCTTAAAGCACAAGACGCAGGTGTTCATTGCGCCCGAGGGCGACCATTACCGGACGCGACTTACGCATACGCTGGAGGTGTCCCAGATTGCGCGGACAATCGCCCGCGCCCTGCGATTAAACGAGGATCTGACCGAAGCCGTCGCGCTGGGGCATGACCTGGGGCATACGCCCTTCGGCCACGCCGGTGAGCGCGCCCTCCGGGAATGCGCGGGAGCGTTTGAACACAACCGCCAGAGCCTGCGGGTGGTGGACGTACTGGAAAACGGATGCGGGCTGAACCTGACATGGGAAGTGCGGGACGGGATTTTAAACCATAAAAAAGGCATGTTTCCAAGCACCCTGGAAGGAAGAGTGGTGAACCTTTCGGACAGGATCGCCTATATCAATCACGACATCGACGACGCGATCAGGGCGGACGTGCTTGACATGAAGGACATCCCCAAAAAACTGGTGGAAGTTCTGGGGGAGACCCATGGAAACCGTATCAACCGCATGGTGATGGATGTTGTGGAAAACAGCATGGAACGGGGAGAAGTTCGTATGTCTCCCGATATGGAAGACTATACGAACGAACTGCGGGATTTTCTATTCTCGGCCGTATATATGTCCGGGAAGGCGAAAGAGAACGAAAAGAAAGTGACGACGCTCATCCGTATGCTTTGGAATCAGTATACGGCCAATCCGGAGGATATGCCCGAAGAGTACAGGGAGTCCATCGGCTGCTGGGGCATAGAGCAGGTTGCGGTCGATTACATAGCCGGAATGACCGACGGGTACGCCCTGAAAAAGTTCAGTGCGTTGTATGTGCCCCAAAGCTGGCAGTAAAGAGGAAGGCCGGATGATTTCTGAAGAATGGCGGAGCGAACTGCTCTCAAAGGTGAATATTGCGGATATCGTGGGGGAGCACGTTTCGCTTGTCAACAAAGGCGGCCGTCTGTGGGCGTGCTGCCCTTTCCATAACGAAAAGACGCCCTCTTTTACCTTGAATACCGACCGGCAGTTCTACCATTGTTTCGGCTGCGGGAAGGGCGGCAACGTGATCAATTTCGTGATGGAAATAGAAAAATTGAATTACGTGGAGGCCTGCCAGTATCTTGCGGACAAGGCGGGAATGCCCATGCCGCAGAAAGAAAGCCATACACAGTATCAGGATTTTCGCGCACAGCGCGAAAAAGTATTGCAAATGAACAGGATTGCCGCGCATTTTTTTTATGACAGCCTTAAGGGAGAGGCCGGAATAGGGGCAAGGGACTACATTGAAAAACGCGGGATTTCCCAAGCCGTCATTAAAACATTCGGTCTTGGATTTGCGCCGGACGGATGGGACGGCCTGCTCTCTCTGCTGAAGGAAAACGGCTATACACAAAAGGACGCGATCGAAGCGGGCCTGGCCAAGGCCAACGCCGGCAAGGTGTACGACACATTCCGGAACCGGGTGATGATGCCCATTATCAATAACTTTTCGGAAGTGATCGGCTTTGGCGGGCGGGTGATGGACAAAAGCGAACCCAAGTATTTGAATTCGCCCGAGACCCCGGCCTTCAACAAAAGGAAAAACCTGTACAACTTAAATCTGGTGCGCAAGATTAAAAACCTGCAGTATGTCGTGCTGGTGGAAGGATATATGGACGCGATCGCGCTGAATATGTATGGCGTGAAAAACGTGGTGGCCACCCTGGGCACTGCGCTTACCGCCGAACAGGCCAGGCTGATAAAGCGGTACGTCCCGAACGTGGTTGTATCCTACGACGGGGACGAAGCCGGCCAGAAGGCGACGCTGCGCGCGCTGGATATATTGGCGGCTGCGGAGCTGGAAGTGCGGGTGATCTTTATTCCGGGCGGCATGGACCCGGACGATTACCTCAAAAAATATAAGAAAGACGGGTTCATCAAACTGATTTCCTCTGCGCTGCCCGCCCTCGATTACAAAATGAGCAGGCTGAAAGAGAATCTGGGCATTCTGGAAGGCTATGGGATGGAGCGGTACGCCAAGGAGTGCGCGGACCTTTTAAAGAAGGTTGAAAGCCCCATCGTACGGGAAAAATACGTACGAAAGATCGCGCAGGATACGGGATTTTCCGAAACCGCCATTTACGAAGAAATAGGTGTTAAAAAGAATATAAAAGGGAATGATTGGAATAATAGTAGCAAAAATACTGCGAAGGAAGGCCAGCCCAAATCCGAGCAGTACGTACTGCTCCGTCTCCTTGGAAATCCGGCCTGCATGGAGAGTATTGCGGGCAATATTACGGAAGAAGATTTTGAAGATCCCGTACACCGGAAAATATTTTCTGTGATATTAAAAAAAATAAAAAAAGGATTTACACCAACGGATGCCGAAATATTATCCGAGTTAGCGGATAATGTCGAATCCGGCCGGGCGACCCAGTTGCTTTCCATGGAAGAAGAACTGACCGGCGGCGGGAAAAACGCGGACGATTATCTGGCCGACTGTTTGAAGGATATGAAGATACGCAAACTCACCAAAACGCGCGAAAATCTGCTCAAGGAATACGGCGCAGAAAAAAACGATGATAAAAGGAAAGATTTACTGAATAGTATTAGTAGATTATCCAAAGAAATACATGAAAAAAAAGAAAGATTGAATTAGTAGGTGGTATAGATTGCAGGACGAAAATAAGAAAACAAAAAAAATGGAGTTTGAAATCGGGAAAAAGAATATTGTAAACTCTTATATCAAGAACAGCGAAGAGCGGGTCAGCAAGATCATAGATATCGGAAAAGCGAAGGGAATCATTACATACAAGGAAATTATGGATGCCTTGGACGATGTGATACTTCGCCCGGATCAGATCGAAAGGCTGTATGAAAGCCTGGAAGAGCTGAACGTGGATGTTATAGACGAAGACATAGAGCGGGAATTGCCCAAGGAGCTGGAAGAAGGCGAAAAGGAATTCGAGATCGCCATGCCCGAAAACATCAATATCGACGACCCGGTCCGTATGTACTTAAAGGAGATCGGCAAAGTGCCCCTGCTTTCGGCTGAAGAGGAAGTGCAGCTTGCGACCCTGATGGGACTGGGAGACCAGGACGCCAAGAAAAAGCTTGCCGAAGCCAACCTGCGGCTGGTGGTGAGCATCGCCAAACGGTACGTGGGACGGGGCATGCTGTTTCTGGACCTGATCCAGGAGGGCAATCTTGGCCTGATCAAGGCGGTTGAAAAATTCGATTATCAAAAAGGGTATAAATTTTCAACGTATGCGACCTGGTGGATCCGCCAGGCCATTACCCGCGCGATCGCGGATCAGGCGCGCACCATCCGCATTCCGGTGCATATGGTGGAGACAATCAACAAACTGATCCGCGTGTCCCGGCAGCTGCTCCAGCAGTACGGCCGCGACCCACTGCCCGAAGAACTGGCCAAGGAAATGGGGATCACGGAGGACAAGGTGCGAGAGATCCTTAAAATCGCACAGGAACCCGTTTCCCTGGAGACGCCCATCGGTGAGGAGGAAGACAGCCATCTGGGAGATTTCATCCCGGACGACGACGCGCCTGCGCCGGCCGAGGCGGCCGCCTTTACATTACTGAAGGAACAGCTGATGGACGTGCTGGATACGCTGACGCCCCGGGAGGAAAAAGTGCTGAAACTGCGTTTCGGGCTGGACGACGGACGCGCACGCACGCTGGAGGAAGTGGGAAAAGAATTCCAGGTCACCCGCGAGCGGATACGGCAGATCGAAGCCAAGGCGTTGCGCAAACTGCGCCATCCGAGCCGGAGCAAAAAGCTGAGGGATTTTCTGGAATAGACCTGTAAAACCGCAGGGTTTTAGAAAATGAGTCAACGGGCAGCAGCCAATGCTGCCCTGTTTTATCTGGGAAACCGAGTATGGAACGTTTAAATGAGATTTTAAGCTGCATAGGGAATGCCGGCGTCGTCGCGGATATCGGCTGTGACCACGGGAAACTGGAAGGGATGCTTCTGCGTTCCGGCAGGGCGCAAAAGGTGATCGCGACGGACATCAGCGAAAAATCCCTTCATAAGGCGGTTATGGCCTGCACCGGATCCGTGTTTGAAGGCAGGGTGGAATTCCGGCTGGGCGACGGGTTGGCCGTCCTCGCCCCGGGAGAGGCCGATGTGATCGTCATTGCGGGGATGGGCGGAGAGCAGATGGCGGACATCCTGAAAAGGGGTTTGACGGCCGCCCGCACGGCAAAGCTGGTGCTCTGCCCGCATTCGCATGAGGGCAGACTGCGCAGGTTTCTGCTGGAAAACGGCTATTTCATTTTACAGGAGAGCCTGGCAATGGAAGAAGGAAGGTATTACCAGATCCTCTGCGCCGGGCACGACGGCAACGCGCATTCGCAAAAAGACGATTTTTTTTATGAGATCGGCTTTAAGCTGCTGCAAAGCGGACACCCCTTGCTGAGAGGATTTTTGGAAAGTAAACTTGCCAAGACAAACAAGATCATTGCGAACGCCGCGCGGTCGGATAAAGAGAATGCCGCAAAGCAGGCAAAAAAGCTTTCTGCTTTCGCAAAAAGATTGGAGGAACAGCTGAAATGACGGTCAGTATGAAAAAAATAGAAGAGATGATCGAGACCCTCTCGCCCGTACGGTTTGCATGCGACTGGGACAACAGCGGGTTTCATATCAACCTGGGGCGGGACGTTTCAAAAATCCTTGTTTGCCTGGACGTTTCGGACGAGGTAATCCGCGAGGCCGCCGGGAAAAACTGCGGTCTGGTGGTAGCGCACCATCCGCTGTTTTGGGGGGAGGTCCGCAGCATTGACGCAGGAACCTACCAGGGCCGCATGGCCGCCGCGCTGATCGAAAACGGGATATCCCTTTACTGCGCGCATACCAGCATGGACAGCGCACCCGAGGGAATCAACATCTGCCTGGCGGAGGCGTTCGGTCTGCAAAACGTACGTTTTATAGAGCCGGCTACAAAGATTTCATACAACCAGATTGGGGTTTATGTGCCCTTGGACCATGCGGACAAGGCCGCAAAAGCCATGGGGGACGCCGGAGCGGGGCTCTTGGGCAACTACAGCGATTGTGTTTTTATGACCCGTGGGGAAGGGCGCTTCCGCCCGAACGGGGAGGCCAGCCCTTTTATCGGTGAAGCGGGAAAGCTTGAAAAGGTGGACGAGGTCAAGATCGAGGCAATCTGCGCGGCGGATTTGACCGATGAAGTGGTTCTGGCGATGAAGGCAGTCCATCCGTACGAGGAAGCCGCTTATTATGTGACCGAACTGAAAAACAACCAGTCAATCGAATCGGGCATGGGCGTTGCTGGCGAATTCAAGGATGTAGTCACATTGGAGCAGGCGGCCCGCATTGTGAAAAAAGCCCTTTCGTGCGACAGCGTGCGCGTTTCGGGCGACCTTGCAAAACCGGTCAGAAAAGTGGGCGTCTGCGGCGGCGGCGCGGGCGACATGATTCCGGTTGCCCGGCGTATTGGAATGGATCTTTTCATTACCGGGGAAGTGAAGCATAATGTTTACGTGGCCGAAAAAGATATCGCCATTATCGAAGCCGGGCACTTTGATACGGAAAAATGTTTTGTGGGGGCTTTTGCCAGAGGTTTACAAAAACGCGCAGATGCGCTAAAATATAGTCTGGATATAATAGAGTCGGAGCATGTGGTCCGTCCCTTTATAAATTTTTGAGCGGAGGATGCAATTTGAATAAATTAGAAGCGCTATGGACCTACCAGAACGCTGAGATAGAGCTGGAAGAGTTTGAAAACGTTCTTCGGAACACAGAAACAAGAAAAAAACTCCTGCAGCATCAGAAATATCTGCAGGTGAAACAGCAGTTCATCAAGAACCTGGAGAATGAGATTACCGTGAGCCAGAACAAAATCGGCGAGATTGCTTCGCATATAGAATCGCTTGCCGCCCAGATGCAGCAAAAGAGCCAGGAGCTGGTCGAGATGGCCGATTATGATCTGGAGGATTTGTTCATCGAGGACGTGCGCGAGAGCATCAAGGAAAGCGAGAGCATTAAAGGCGCTCTGGAGCAGAACAAACGAAAGATCGTCGAGATTAAAAAAAAGCTGGAAAAAGCAAGCGAGGAGATCATGCAGACCCTGCGCAACATGAGCGCGGTCAAAAAGGAATTCGACCGTTTGAAGGAACTGCACAACGAAGAGATCGAAAAAGGGTCGGAAGAGATCGGACGCCTGAAAGAGAAGCTTGAAAAGGCGGCAAAGAAAGTGGATCCCGATCTGATGGAAAAGTACAAAAAGATCAAGCAGCGCCGGCCCAATCCGATTGCGCGTTTGAACGACGACCGCTGCGGCGGCTGCAGCATGCAGCTTCCGTCCAGCGTGATCGGGCGTCTGAAGGCGAGCGGCAGCATTGTGGAATGCGACAGCTGCGGAAGGATTATTTACTTGTAAAATAAAATATGCTATCATTATACAGTAGATAGTATTTATGAAGGCTGTTGTAAAGCCCAGATACAAGGCATTTTGAGCATTCCGACGCAAGCGTAGTTGAACCTGCGCTGAGGAGAGCAGAGCTGACCGCCGCCTTTGGCGGATGAAGGGAAGCGAAAGCTCACTGAATGCGGGATGAGTGCAAGCGTATTGCTTAAAAAAACACTTACGCGCAGCGCGAATCCGCAGTGAAGTGGGAACGAGGATAAATAACGCAGTAGTTGGGTTTTACAGAAGCCTGAATTTTAGTTTTGAGTAGGTCGGATGACTGCGCCTTTATGGTGAGGAAAGTCCGAGCTCCACAGGGCAGGGATGCCGGGTAACACCCGGTGGAGGCGACTCCAAGGAAAGTGCAACAGAAAATAACCGCATGCGAAAGCGTGTAAGGATGAAAAGGCGAGGTAAGAGCTCACCGGGGTCCGGGCGACCGGATCCGCTGTGTAAACCCCATCCGGTGCAAGATTGGTATGAAGGCGTTCAATGGCGGCCCGTCAAGCCTTCCGTAATCGCTTGAGCCTGCCGGTAACGGCCGGCCTAGATAGATGGTCATCAAAACAGAACTCGGCTTACAGACCTAGCTCAAAACTAATATGATATAAAAATAACGCTTTGCTTTTTACCAAAGCGTTATTTTTTTTATTAATATTTTGTTAATTGCGTTTATTTTTTAAAAAGGTAGTTTAAAATTATTTTGTAAATAAAAAACCCATCGAAAAAATGAAAGGAGAAAGGCGCTATGTGCAAGGTTTTATATATTAAGGCAAATTCGAGCGCAGATAACGGAGTGAATACCTTTTTGATTTCTGATAATTTTGTGAAGGAATACAGCAAAAACCATCCAAAAGACGAAATTACGACGATTGACCTTGGCAAGGAAAGGATCCGTTCACTATCCAAAAACGACATGCTTTCAGCAATCAGACATAAAAAAACCGAAGACAAAACGCATCCGGTACTCAAATATGCGTATCAGTTTGCCGAGGCCGATAAATATATTGTAGCCGAACCCCTGTGCGGTTCGGGGATCCCGGCTATCCTTAATTATATCGACTATGTGAGCATCATGGATATCGCGTTCAAGTATACCGATTACGGATCTGTTGGTCTTTTAAAGGGGAAAAAAGTTGTGAATATTGTTTCCCGAGGCGACCGGAACCATTCGGGATCGTTTTCTTTTAATGAGTTGGGCGAGGAATACTTAAAGACGATCTTTTCATTTTTTGGCATTACGGATTTTACGACCATACTGGCAGACGAAAACGGGGAGGAAGGCCCCGGTTTTGACGAAACCATACATGAGGCACGAGAAGAGGCAAGGTCATTTTAACGCTGCCGGTATGCTTGGGAAAAATTTTTCAGGGCGCGTGTACAGCGCCTTTTTCTTTTGGAATACTCTTTTAAAAATGTTATAATAAAAGTATGAAGAAGATGGGATCAGGCAAGTATTAAACGGAGAGACAACTATGAATTTTTTGCCCGTGACGATGTCCGAAACCGGGGCGGACGAAGTGGATTTTGTTTTGGTAACGGGGGACGCGTATGTGGACCACCCGTCTTTCGCCAGTGCGCTGATCGGCAGGTGGCTTTTAAAAAACGGCTACAGCGTGGGAATCGTCGCGCAGCCCGACTGGCACACAGCCAGGGATTTCATGCGGTTCGGGCGGCCCAGGCTTGGTTTTCTGGTGAGCGCGGGGAATATGGACAGCATGGTGAACCTGTATACCGCCTCCAAACACCTGCGTAAATCGGACGCGTATTCCCCGGGGGGCCGGACGGGGCTTCGGCCCAAGCGCGCGTCCATCGTATACACGGGCAGGATACGGGAGGCGTATGGGGATGTTCCCGTTATATTGGGCGGGATCGAAGCAAGCCTGCGGCGGTTTGCGCATTACGATTACTGGGACGATGCGGTGCGCCAGAGCATCCTGGCGGACAGCGGCGCCGACCTGCTGGTGTACGGGATGGGGGAGAACCCGGTTCTTCAGATCGCGGAAGCGCTTGATTCGGGCATCAGGGTGTCCGACGTCATATACGTGAAGGGGACATGTTATCCCGCAAAAAACCTGAGCCGGTCCTATGAAGCGGCCGCGGGGCCTTCCTTTGCGGAGGTGTCCAAAGACAGGGAGAAATACTGCGACGCTTATATCCTGCAGTCGGACGAGCGCAGAAATCCGGTCGCGCAGATGCAGCGGGATTTTTTTGTGGTGCAGAATCCGCCGGCCGATCCCCTGACGGTGGAGCAGATGGACAGGATATACGACATGGACTTTAAGTACCGCGCGCATCCGTCCTATACGGAGAAGATACCCGCGCTTGACGAGGTGAAGTTTTCCATCACCTCCCAGAGGGGATGCATCGGCGGCTGCGCGTATTGTTCGATCTATTTCCACCAGGGCAAGCAGATCCAGCCCAGGAGTGAAAAAAGCATCCTTGCAGAAGCGGTGAAGATGACGGAAATGCGGGATTTCAAGGGGTATATCCACGACGTGGGCGGGCCCACGGCGAACTTCTACGGGGCACGGTGCAAAAACCCCAAAGGGCAATGCGTAAAAAGCAGTTGTTTATATCCCTCAAGATGCAGGTATCTGAAGGTGAACCATACGGATTACGTAAATGTTCTTAAAAAGCTCCGCACGCTGCCCGGTGTGAAAAAGGTGTTTATACGCTCGGGGATCCGCTACGATTACGCGATGATGGACGACGGCGCCTTTATCCGGGAACTGGCGGCGCACCATGTGAGCGGACAGCTGAAAGTCGCACCCGAGCATGTGTCGGACGGCACGCTTGCGGTCATGGGCAAGCCGGGTATCTTAACATATAAAAAATTTGTGAACAAGTTTAATGCGGCCTCAAAACGTTTAAAATTAAAGCAGTATATCCTTCCTTATTTTATGTCGTCCCATCCGGGATGTACGCTTAAGGATGCGGTCGCTCTGGCGGAGTATATGCGGGACACGGGGTTTTCGCCCAATCAGGTTCAGGATTTTTATCCGACGCCCGGGACAATATCCACCTGCATGTATTACACGGGGATGGACCCGAGAACAAAAAAGCCGGTATACGTGGCCAGGAGCGCTACGGAAAAGGAGATGCAGCGCGCGCTGTTGCAGTATAAACTGCCCGGGAACAGGGCGGGGGTACTGCGGGCCCTGAAGGCAGCCGGAAGAGAAGATCTGATCGGGAAAGAAAAGCGCTGTTTGATAAATGAATGATATTGCATAAGGGGATGCCTTATGCTATACTCTAACTTGGTGTTTTATACCGGAGATCAATGAGGAGGAACATGGATGACGAGCAAGCTTGAACAACTTGGAAACAACAAGGCGAAATTGGAGATAGAAGTCAGACCGGAGGATTTCAACAAAGGAATGCAAACAGCGTATATCAAGATACGCAAAAGATACAATGTGCCAGGATTCCGGAGGGGCAAGGCCCCGAAGGTTATGATAGAGAACCATTACGGCGAAGGCGTGTTTTACGAAGAGGCGTTTGAAGCGGTGTTTCCCAAAGCGTTTGACGGCGCGGTGGAAGAACACAACCTGGAGGTCGTCTCCAAGCCGGATATCGATATTTTAAAGATCGGCAAAAACGAAGGATTGCTGTTTACGGCCGAAGTCTTTTTGAAGCCCGAGGTAAGCTTAGGCAAATACAAAGGCGTTGTGATCACCAAAAAAGAGGCGAAGGTGACCGCGAAAGAAGTGAACGCCGAACTGGAAAAAATTAAGGAGCAGAACGTCCGCTGGGTGGAAGTGAACCGGCCGGCCGTCATGGGCGATACGGTGGTGATGGATTATTCAGGATCGGTGGACGGCGTAAAATTCGACGGCGGAACCGCCGAAGGGCAGACGCTTGAACTCGGGTCCAGCCGCTTTATCCCCGGCTTTGAAGAACAGGTCGCCGGTATGAAGGCCGGCGAACAAAAAGACATCACGGTAAAATTCCCCAAGGAATACACGGCTGGCGAACTCGCGGACAAGGTTGCCGTATTTGCAATTAACCTGATCAGCGTGAAGGAAAAGGAACTTCCCGAATTGAGCGACGAATTCGCGCAGGACGTTTCGGACTTTGATACGCTGGCCGACTATAAGAAGGATATCAAAAAAAATCTGGTAAAAGCGGCCGATGAAAAGGCGAAATCCGAGATGGAAGATGAACTCATCGGCAAGATCGTGGACGGCTGCGGCGTGGAGATTCCTGAGCCCATGATTGAATCACAGATCAATTACCAGATACAGCAGATGTCTTACCAGCTGATGTATCAGGGGATGAAACTGGAGGATTACTTAAAATATATCGGTAAAACAATGGACGATCTCCGCGCGGATTACGCGGAAGGGTCAAAAAAACAGGTGAAGATGCGCCTGTGTATCGAAGCGATGGTCAAGGCGGAAAACATCAATGCGACCGATAAGGAAGTGGACGGTTATATCGCTAAAATGGCCGAAGGCGCAAACAAGACCCCCGAGGAATATAAAAAGCTGATATCCGATGAGGATATCGAATATTATAAAGAGAGGGTCCGCGTCGATAAGCTTTTCGATTTTCTGATGAAAAATGCGGCGATGGTGGAAGACGCGTCCGCCGGTAAGGCAGATAAAGAACCCGAAACGGAAGAAGAAGACGGCAAAAAGAAAAAAACCGCCAAAAAAGAAGCGAATAAATAAGGAATATAGAAGATACAATATGTAAGGAAACGGAGGCACTTTGGATGAATTTGGTCCCAATTGTAATAGAACAGACGAACCGCGGAGAGAGGTCGTACGACATATTCTCCCGGCTTTTAAAAGACAGGATAATATTTCTGGCGGGAGAGATCGACGATGTGGCCGCAAACCTGGTGGTTGCGCAGCTGATCTTCCTGGAGGCGGAAGACCCGGACAAAGACATCTTTTTGTATATCAACAGCCCGGGCGGCTCCATTACGGCAGGAATGGCAATATATGACACGATGCAGTATATCAAATGCGACGTGAACACCATCTGTATCGGCATGGCGGCGTCCATGGGGGCATTCCTGCTGACGGCGGGTGTCAAGGGCAAGCGCAAGGCGCTGCCCAACAGCGAAGTGATGATCCACCAGCCTATGGGGGGCACGCAGGGTCAGGCGACAGATATCGCGATTCATGCGCAGCGGATCATCAGTATCAAAGATAACATCAATAAGATCATGAGCGATCGCACCGGACAGTCGCTGGAGCGCATCCAGAAAGACGTGGAGCGGGATTATTTTATGACAGCAAAAGAAGCTTTGGAATATGGTATTATTGATGAGATATTCGAACCGAAGCGGTAAACTTTTGAGGTGAAGTATGTATAAAGATTTTGACGACGGCACAAAACAGCTGAAATGCTCGTTTTGCAGCAAAACGCAGGATCAGGTCAAACGCCTGATCGCAGGACCGGGCGTATATATTTGTGACGAATGCGTGGAACTCTGCAAGGAGATCATTGAAGAGGATTATGTGGCTCCGAGGCCCTATGAGGATGCGGAGATCCCCAAGCCCGCTCAGATCGTCGGTGCACTGGACGAATACGTCATCGGGCAGGAAAAGGCGAAAAAAAGCCTGGCGGTCGCCGTGTATAACCATTACAAACGGATCAACGCAAAACTGGGCGACGATACCGAGATTCAGAAGAGCAACATATTGATGCTGGGCCCGACCGGCTGCGGAAAAACGCTGCTGGCGCAGACACTGGCCAAGGTGTTGAACGTTCCTTTCGCGATCGCGGACGCGACGTCGCTGACCGAAGCCGGATATGTGGGCGAAGATGTGGAGAACATCCTTTTAAAGCTTATCCAGGCGGCGGATTACGATATAGAGCGCGCGCAGAAGGGTATTATCTATATTGACGAGATCGACAAGATCGCGCGGAAAAGCGAGAACCCGTCCATCACCCGTGACGTTTCGGGCGAAGGCGTGCAGCAGGCGCTTTTAAAGATATTGGAGGGAACGGTTGCCAGCGTTCCGCCCCAGGGAGGCAGGAAGCACCCGCACCAGGAATTTTTGCAGATAGACACGACCGAGATCCTGTTTTTGTGCGGCGGCGCGTTCAACGGTCTTGAAACCATCATAGAAAACCGCGTGGGCAAAAAGACCATGGGGTTCGGCGCGGACATCAAAAGCAAAGCCGAAAAGGATATGGGAGAGCTTTTTGAGCAGATTCTGCCCGAAGATCTGATGAAGTTCGGCCTGATCCCTGAATTTGTGGGAAGGGTCCCGGTGATCGCAACGCTGCACTCGCTGGACGAGGCGGCGCTGATAGATATTTTAACAAAACCCAAAAACGCGCTTACAAAACAGTTCACCAAACTGTTCGAGATGGACGGCGTGGAGCTGGAGTTTGAAAAGGAGGCGCTGGACACAATCGCAAAAATGGCGATAGCGCGCAGCACGGGCGCCAGAGGCCTGCGGGCGATTGTGGAAGCCGCCATGATGGACATCATGTATGAGATACCGGGCCGGACGGATGTCTTAAAATGCGTGATTACCAAAGAGACCATCAAAAACAGCAAACCCATGCTGGTGGTGGGAGAGTCGAAGAAAGCTCAGGACGCCGTTAAACCCAAGAAAAAGGAAACAGCATCCTAAAACGAACCAAGGCGCCGGGCAAAAAACCGGCGCTTTTTACAATAAAATGGAGGAAGATACGAATTGGAGAATAAAATGGTGCTGCCCATGGTGGCATTGAGAGGACTTGTTATATTCCCCTATATGGTTTTGCACTTTGATGTTGGCCGGGAAAAGTCCATAGAAGCATTGGAAAATTCCATGGAGAACGGCCAGGATATTTTTCTGGTCGCCCAAAAAGATATAAAGTCGGAAGACCCTTCTTTGGAGGACATATACGAAGTGGGAACCGTTTCCCGCGTGAAGCAGGTTTTAAAACTGCCCGGAGACAACATCCGCGTTCTGGTGGAAGGCCTGCAGCGCGCAAAAATTGCGGAATATAAAAAGACCGAGCCGTTTTTTCAGGTGGAGATCGACGTTTTCAACGCGGAGGAATCGCCCGAGAACGATATCGTAAAAGAAGCGTATATGCGCAGGATATACGACATGTTCGAAAAATTTGCGGGATACGGGTCACGCATGTCGGGGGAAACGCTGCTGACCATAGCGGACATAAAGCAGGCCGGCAAGTTCGCGGACCTGGTCGCGTCCAACGTGATAATCAAAATGGTAGACAAACAGGCCGTTCTGGAATGCGTGGACGAGCTGGAGCGCTTAAAACAGGTGATGCAGATCCTTTCTCGGGAGATCGAGATACTGGAAATAGACAAGGAAATATCCGCGAACGTAAAGCAGCAGGTGGACAAATCGCAGCGGGAGTATTTTCTGCGCGAACAGATGAAAGCCATTCAGAAGGAACTGGGTGAGACGGAGAATGATATCAGCGACATAGAGGAGATCAGGGAGAAAATCAAATCCCTTCCCCTGACCGAAGAAGCGAGGGAAAAAGCGGAAAAAGAACTGTCCCGTCTTGCCAAGATGCCGCACGGCACGCCCGAAACCAGCGTATCCAGAAATTATCTGGACTGGATCGTGAGTCTGCCCTGGGGGGTATATACCGAAGACAATCTTGATTTGGAGCATGTGCGGGCGGTGCTGGATGAAGACCATTACGGACTGACCAAAGTGAAAGACCGGGTGATTGAGTTTCTGGCCGTCCGTAAACTGAAAGACAGCATGAAGGGCCCGATCATCTGTTTTACGGGGCCTCCGGGCGTGGGTAAAACCTCCATTGCGCGGTCCATCGCGCGGGCAACTGGCAAGAAATTCGTGCGCATGTCCCTGGGCGGTGTGCGGGATGAGGCCGAAATACGCGGTCACAGGCGGACCTATATCGGCGCGGTGCCCGGGAGGATCATCACTTCAATCAAGCAGGCCGGGTCCATGAATCCGCTTTTCCTGTTTGACGAGATCGACAAGACGTCCAGCGATTTTAGGGGCGATCCCGCTTCGGCCATGCTGGAGGTGCTGGACCCCGAGATCAACAACACGTTTGCCGACCATTACCTGGACATGGGGTTTGACCTTTCCAAGGTGATGTTTATCACAACTGCGAACGACGCGGATGCCATTCCCGAACCGTTATACGACCGGATGGAGGTTATATACATCAACAGCTATACGGACGTTGAAAAGCTGAACATTGCCAAACTTCATCTTATCAATAAGCAGGCTGAGGAACACGGGCTGGGCGTAGACGCGGTCAAGATTCCCGACGGGGTGATCATGGACATCATCCACCGGTATACGGCTGAGGCGGGCGTACGCAGCCTGGAGCGGCAGATTGCCGCCATCATGCGCAAAGCCGCCACGCAGATCGTGAAAAACGATCTGAAAACGGTGGTGGTAACCCGGAAAAACTTAAAGAACTTCTTAGGGCAGCCCAAAAAGACGGAAAGCGACGTTTTGAAAGTGGATACAGTGGGCGTGGTCACCGGACTGGCCTGGACGTCGGTCGGCGGACAGACGCTGGCCGTGGAGGTATCCGCAATGGAGGGAACGGGGAAAATGGAGCTGACCGGACAGCTGGGGGACGTAATGAAAGAATCCGCCAAAGCCGGTTTCAGCCTGGTGCGCTCCCTTTCGGACGAATACGATATCGCGCCGGACATCAATGAAAAGGTGGATATTCATATCCATCTGCCCGAAGGCGCGATCCCCAAGGACGGGCCTTCCGCTGGCGTGACGATGGTCACGGCGATGGTTTCGGCTTTAACCGGGATACCGGTGCGGTGCGACATCGCCATGACCGGGGAGATTACGCTGACGGGGCGGGTACTCAAAATAGGCGGTCTGAAGGAAAAATCCCTGGCGGCGCTTCGGGCGGGGATCCGCAACATCATTCTGCCCGAGGCGAATAAGCCGGATATAGAGGAGCTTCCCGAAAACGTGCGCAGGAAACTGAATTTCCATTACGTGAGCAACATCCGTCAGGTTCTGGAACTGGCGCTGTTAAAAGGGCCGGAAAAAAGCTGCAAGGCTATGTAGACGCACTTCCGGAGGAAAAATGATCGTTAAAAACGCGGAGTTCGAAACAAGTATAAAAGATATAAAAGGCTATTCCAACACTGATTTGCCCGAGATCGCGATTTCGGGCAAATCCAATGTCGGGAAGTCTTCCCTGATCAATTTTCTGGCGGGCCAGCGCCGGCTGGCCTATACCAGCAAAAAACCGGGAAAAACCCGGCTGATCAATTTTTTTAAGTTTAACGGCAGCTTTTATCTGGTCGATCTGCCCGGCTACGGCTTCTCCAAAGTATCCAAGGAGGAAAAGGCTTCCTGGAACGCAATGGTGGAGGATTATTTTAAGGAAACAAAACAGCTTAAGCTGCTCCTTGTTTTGCTGGATATCCGCCACGACCCGACGCCGGACGATATGCAGATGATCGCCTATGCGTCATTTTACGGCATCCCTTGCGCGCTGATCGCGACCAAGGCCGACAAGATAGCTAAATCCAAAAGAAAAAACGTGCTTGCGCACATACGGAAGATTACGGGGATGGTTGGCTTTGAAATGGCGGCTGTTTCCGCGCAGGGGAAGTTCGGCGAGGAAGACCTTCTTTCCATCATGGAGAAATACCTGATATGAATATTTATGCAATATCCGACCTGCACCTGTCTTTTGCGAATCCGAAAGAGATGGATATTTTTGGCGAAAACTGGGAAAGCCATTTTGATAAGATCAAAGAAGACTGGCAGAAAAACGTGAAAAATGAAGATTTTGTGCTGATCCCCGGGGATATCAGCTGGGCGATGCGCCTCGAGGAAGCGCAGATTGACCTTAACGCCATCGCGGCTCTTCCGGGCAGCAAGGTCCTGCTGAAAGGCAATCACGATTTCTGGTGGTCCGCGCCTTCCCGCGTACGTTCCGCGCTCGCCCAAGGGATGCATATCCTTCAGTACGACAGCCTGGATGCGGGCGGATTTATGGTATGCGGAACAAGAGGATGGATATTGCCCTTAGATAAAAATTTTACGTCGAGGGACAATGTGGTTTACGAGCGCGAAAAGATACGGCTCCGCCTGTCCCTTGATTCGGCGGCGGCCCGCGCAAAGGGAAGGGAAATGATCGCCATGATGCACTATCCGCCCATCTCGGCCGCGGGGGAGCAGTCCGAATTTTCAAAGATCATTGGCGAATATCCGGTGCGGCATGTTGTGTTCGGCCATATCCACAGCGGCTCCGCGACCAAAGCGTTTACGGATGTTTCGGTGGGCGGCGCAACCTACAATCTTGTTTCCTGCGACTATCTTGATTTTAAACTGAAAAAAATCATATAAAGTCATTCTCATAACCGGTTCATAAACATCCTGCCTTTTAATTTTGCGTTCTTTTTTTATAAAAATTATAAAAACGGTTAAGAATATGGATTCTTTGTATTGCAATAAAGTATAATAGTACAAGGAAGTATAAGAATTTACAATCAAATAAATTAAAAAAGGGGTAATCTTATTATTGAAGTGTGGGTGGTTTTATGGAAGGATTATACAGTTCGGCCGACCGGCTGATGGTTGATTTCAACACGATATCGGGTATTAATTGTTCAACGGTGGATCTGTCGGTCCCCAATTCGACCGGCACTTTTTATACGACGGGCTTTTGCAGTGCCTGCTCCAGGCTGCAAAAAGACACGCTGAGAAACCTGAAATGCGAGAACATCAATATATATTCCTGCCTGCAGTCCGAAAGGTGGGGCGGGAAATACGAATGCCTTTGTCCGGCAGGCCTTGCTTTTATCAATACGACGATCTCCAAGGGGGACGATGAAAAACTGGGCATCAGTGCGGGGCCGTTCATCATGACCGAACTCAGCGAAGTAAACGAGGACTTAAAAGGCATGTTCGGCGACAAGATGGACGTTGAATTGCTGGTCGAAGCCAAGAAGTTGCCGGTGATCGAATGCTCGAAGGTATCGACCTATGCGGACGTGCTTTTCATGCTTTCCTCCTATATGGTGGAGAGAAACAGCATAGAAATGCGCATCTTAGAGCAGCTGGCGCAAAATGAAAGCGAACAGTTTTATCAGATTGCGGATATAAAAAATTCAAAAGCAGAAAACTATAACTATCCGATCGAATCGGAAAAAATGCTGCAGAACTATATCGCGCAGGGAGATAAAACGGCTTCCCAGAAGGTACTGAACGAGATACTGGGCCATATATTTTTTTGTTCGGGCGGGAATTTCAACGTCATTAAGGCAAGGACCACCGAGCTGATCGTGCTTCTGTCCCGCGCGGCGATCGCCGGGGGGGCGGATGTGATCGAGGTGTTCGGCATGAATTATGACTACCTGAACGACATACACAACTGCCGGACGCTGGACGAGCTTAACAAATGGCTTTCCAATGTTCTGATACGGTTTACAAGCGCGGTGTTTGATGTGCGGACTATGAAGCACTCGGACATCATCATGAAAATCATCGATTACGTGCGGCACAACTATATGCGAAAGATCACATTAAACGATATTTCAAACCATGTGAATTTTTCGGTATCGTATATCAGCCGCATATTCAAAGATGAAATGGGCAGTAATATGATGCAATATATCAACAAGGTGCGGGTGGACAACGCAAAATTGCTGCTCCTGAACAACGAAATTCCTCTGATAGAAGTCGCTTACCTGTGCGGTTTTGAGGACCAGACCTATTTTAACAAGGTATTTAAGAAAAACACAAACATATCGCCTGGAAAATTCCGTGATAAACGCGGACAAATATAAAAATAAAAAAGTGAGGTATTTATCTATGGATGTTTTTGAAGAACTGAGTGCATATGTCCAGCAGGGACGAGCCAAGAACGTGAAGGAACTTGCCGAAAAGGCGCTGGGTGAAGGAAAATCCGCCAAGGAGATTCTGGAAAAAGGATTGCTTACCGGTATGTCGATCATCGGCGAAAAGTTTAAGAACAACGAAGTGTATGTTCCCGAAGTGCTGGTTGCGGCACGCGCGATGAACGCAGGCATGGAAGTTTTAAAACCCGTAATGGTGGACTCGGATATCGAATCAAAGGGCAAAGCGGTACTGGGAACAGTGAAGGGCGACCTGCACGACATCGGTAAAAATCTGGTTAAGATCATGCTGGAAGGCAAAGGGATTGAGGTAATTGATCTGGGCGTGGACGTTTCGCCTGAAAAATTCATCCAAGCTGCGGTGGACAACAATGCACAGATCATCGCCTGCTCGGCTCTTCTGACCACAACCATGAGCACCATGAAAGACGTTGTAGCGCTGGCCGATGAAAAAGGCGTTCACGGAAAGGTGAAAGTCATGGTGGGCGGCGCTCCGGTCACGCAGAACTTCTGCGACAAGATCGGCGCGGATTTCTATGCATCGGATGCCGCTTCCGCAAGCGATATTGCGCTTCAGATCTGCGCGCAATAAATCTTCTGTAAGCGACACAGAAACGGAAAAACAAGGCATATGCATGGGCTGCCTTTGCGCAGCCCATGTTATGATTTACGGGGTCCCCGCATTACCGAAAGGCAATATGGGTTAATAGTTACGGGGCAACTATATGAGATTGAAACTGATCGCCTGCAAGGCTTTGTACCGGGAGATATCCCTGATCACCGCCACCTGCGGTAATTTTGTTGATGTGACCTATCTGCGGCAGGGCCTGCATAATACGCCCGGGCTTCTTCGGGAAGCGGTGCAGAAGGAAATAGATTTCATTGACGCGGGCGACGACATTCATACGTACAGAAACGAATACTCCGTCAGGGAATTTGATGCTATACTGTTGGGATACGGGCTGTGTTCAAACGGCGTCGCGGGTGTGTCATCCCAAAAATATCCCGTTATTATTCCCCGCGTGCATGATTGTATCACGTTGTTTTTAGGGTCCCAGGAGAAATACCTTACGTATTTCAATGCACACTGCGGCACTTACTGGTACAATGCCTCCTGGATTGAAAACGCCCTTACGCCATCCGAGGAAACGGAAAAGGAAATGCACAGGTATTATGCCGAGAAATTCGGGGAAGAAAATGCTGATTTTTTGATAGAAGCCGAGCTCACGTCAAACTACAACCGGTGCGCGTACGTTAAATGGGAAGAGCTGCCTTTTCCGGAATACGAGCAATATGCACGGGACGCCGCCCAATACCATGGATGGGATTTCGACCTGGTTACGGGTGACAGCTCATATCTGCGCGACTTTTTATGCGGCCCCTGGGATGAAAAACGGTTTTTGACCGTACCGCCCGGCAAGAAGGCGGAGCCCGATTATTCGGGGTCAATCTTAAAACTGGAGGATGAGTAGATTGAAAGAAGTTTGCACCGGCGCATGTATTTTTGGCAAATGCCCCTACAAGGAATGTATAAAGTACCAGGGCGCAAAGAGAAATGCGGTACAGCTGAAAACGGATATGAGCATTTTGACGCAAAGCCTGGTGCCCAAATGCACGCCGGATAAATCCGGTCTGGGCGTTGCGGTGGATATCGGCACCACCACGGTGGTCGCCTATATGTACGATCTTGCTTCCACCGAATGCTTAGGCGTACAAAGCGCCATCAACCCGCAGGTCACGCTGGGGGTGGATGTGATCTCACGCATTAAGTTCTGCGGCGATTTTAAAGACGGCACGAAAAAGATGCAGGACGCCATTGTCACAAAAATCAATACTTTGGTTCGGACCCTTTGCGAAGACAAAAACCTGCAAGCGGAAGAAATCATCCATTTTGTTGTCACAGGGAACACCACCATGCTTCATCTGTTTACGGGATTGTCTCCGGTCACCATGGGATATTCACCCTTTACGCCCGCATCTGTTTTCGGCAATACCCTTTCCGCGGCCGATGTCGGCCTCAATGCAGCGGGGGCGGACATATATCTGGTTCCATGCATATCATCCTTTGTGGGCGGGGACATCACGTCCGCCATACTCGCAAGCGGCCTTTATTCGGACAGCGAAATGTGCCTGCTGATGGACATCGGCACCAACGGCGAAGTTGCGCTCGGAAATAAAGACGGCATTTTTGCGACATCCACAGCGGCCGGACCTGCGTTTGAGGGCGCGGAAATCACAAAAGGCATGGCCGGTGTGCCCGGCGCGGTAAACAGTGTCTTTATACGCGAAGGGAAGATTGAATACACGGTATTGGGGAATAAGGCGCCGGGCGGTATTTGCGGATCGGGAATACTTGATTTGGCGGCCGTTGCCGTACAGACCGGATTGATGGACGAAACCGGCAGAATTCTTGCGCCGGATGAAGTTTCTGCGGAAGCCGGGAAGTATCTGCGCGAAGTGGACGGAATATCCGCCGTTTATGTGGATGAAAACGTCTATCTGACCCAAAAGGATATCCGTCACATTCAAACGGCCAAGGCGGCGATGGCGGCCGGCGTCCTGGCACTGGCGAGAAGCGCCGGGATTGAGCTGTCCGATATCAAAACCGTTTTTATTGCGGGCGGCTTCGGGAACTTTATGGACAAGGAAAGCGCGGTCAAAATCGGGCTGATCGACCGGGAACTGGGGGAGAAGATACAGTCCATAGGAAACGCCGCGGGCAGCGGCGCGATCATGGCGCTTTTAAACGACGGTTATAAAGAAGAATCCCGAAAAATTTCTGAAACAGGCGTCCATGTGGAGTTGGGCGGGGACGCTTATTTCATGGAAAAATACGTTGACTGCATGTATTTTGAGGGATGAGTATCAAAAAAAAACCGTTTGCATATGGAAATGGTTTTTTTAACCCGGCGGGAAGGCTGCTTATAAAATCCGCATCTTTTTCATCCGCTGATTGACCCGTAAAGGGAATGGGACTATAATTGAACCGGGTATTGCCGCCCCGGAAATATACGAAAAAAGGACAAGAAAAAGAGGGATTGATTTGTATGCTGCTATTGATTGATAATGCGAATTTGCATAACATTGCAGAACTGTATGACAGTTTTCCGTACGACGGCGTTACGACGAACCCCACGATTTTAATGCATGAACATAAAAATCCGCTCAAACAATTAAAGCTTATTCGCGATTTTCTTCCAAAGGATTCCCAGCTGCACGCGCAACTCATTTCTTCCGATTTCAAAACTATGCTGGAAGAAGCGCACTTTATGCTGCGGGAGCTGGGAGATGACCTTTTTATTAAAGTACCGGTTACGGCCGACGGAATGCGTGCGATCAGCCCGCTGGTTAAAGAGGGGATACGCGTAACCGCAACGGCGATTTACACGGCGATGCAGGCGTTTATGGCGGCCAAGGCAGGCGCGCGGTATGTTGCGCCTTATGTAAACAGGCTGGACAACATGGGTTCGGACGGCGTACAGGTCGCCAGTACGATCCACGACATTCTGCGGATACACCATATGGATACGGATGTACTGGCAGCCAGTTTTAAAAACACGCAGCAGATACTTGATTTGTGCAAACATGGCATAGGCGCCGTAACGGCCGCGCCGGAAGTTCTGCGCGCACTGATACAGCATGACGCCACTTTTACGGCGGAAGAAAATTTCTCACAGGATTTCTTTTCTCTTATAAATGAAGTGGAAGGGCTGAACCTGAAGGAAAAAAACAAGAAATAAAAAAAGACTGCAAAACCCTTTTAAAGTTGATTTTCATAAAAAAAAAGAGCCCTACCGGACTCTTTTTTTTATTAAAACTATTAAAACAACAACGGCTGCCGCAATGATTGCAGCCCATGCAAAGCAAATCCATGTAATGCTGGAATACACGGCATAAAATTGATTCGCACTCGTGACGAGCGATTCCTTAAGGGCAGGGCCTGTAAGGGGTATTTCTTTAATCTCCGGTATTATCTGCGTCTGAATCATATATTTGTCGGACGTGCACGCGGGAAGGGGAGGGTTTTGAGATTGGATTATTTGGTGATCTTCCAAAAAGCTGTCATCATATAAAAACTGCAGGAGCATATTATGCTTGATGTAATCCAGATCCCGCGTCAGATCCGCATAATACCATTGCCCGTCAATCTGCAGGATGTTCCATACGTGATTTTCTCCATCGGTCTGACCGATCACGCAATAGCACGGTATGTCTATTTGATATAACATATATTGCAGAGAACGCGCAATGCCGCCGCAAACCGCTTTTTTATTTATTAATCCGCCAATGATTGTCTGGCTTTCCCGCGCCGGCTTTGAGCTAATGCCGCCTGTTTTATTATCTGCGCTGTCTGTATCGTATTCTATCGTTTCTCCGAGATTTGTGTAGATCGTTTTAACTTTTTCGTACTCGGTCATGTCGTTTGTGAGCAGGCTTAGTATATTGGATGATTCTTTCCTTAATTGAAGGTTTAAATTGAAAACCTCGTTATACGGGTAATCATAACTATAACTGACGCTGGTTACGAGATTGTTTATAGACTGGAGTTCTTTTTGAAAATTGATGAAATACAATTCGGGCGAATCAATAAACAACGCAGAGAGTACTTGTGACGCCTGATCCAAATCTATTCCATAACCCGAAACATCAATGTTGTTGTGTATCTGCAGCGCTCCATTATAGCACGAATCATAAAATTCGAGTTCGTTTTCGTTCAAGGTCGATCTTGCGAAATACTCATCTTTTGAGACTTGTGCAAAGCCGGACTGGGCGAAAGATAAGATTAATATTATCGCAAGGATTAAAGGCATCAGTTTTTTCATATCGACTCCTCAGTACTAGTATATATGATTGATGACAAATAAATCAACCTTTTATGCAGGATACGCATTCAAAAGAGACAAAAAAACTCCATACTGCTTATGAAGCTTTTTTGTCTGGCGGAGCATAGCGGACCCTTCCCACTTCACTGCGGATTCGCACTGCGTAGCCAAATACTTGTGCGAATCTCGCGTTCAGTGAATGCTACGCTTACTTGCTCACGCTTAGGCGTGCGCTCGCTTCGCATTCTACGCGCCTATGGCGCTACACGCCGTGGCTTCGCCGCTTCATCACGCTTTGGCGTGCGCGGCTCGCCCGTTCGAATCTTCTATTTAAAAACCAAATAAAAAAGCCCCATACTTCGTATGGAACCATTTTATTTGGTGGAGCATAGCGGATTCGAACCGCTGGCCTCTGCATTGCGAACGCAGCGCTATACCAGCTTAGCTAATGCCCCGTGTCCAAAATATTCTATCAAATAATAAAATGAATTGCAACAGGTAAATGAGAAAATAAAGGATCAGGCAATCCGTTTTGCAAATGCGAAGTTTTTATTGTAATAGCCGCCGGTCATGGTGCTGCGGACAACCGCTCCCAGGCTCTGCGACGCATGGATGAAGCTTCCGCCGCCCAAGTAGATGCCCATGTGGTTGATGTAATTGCCGGCATCAGAATTGAAAAACACCAGGTCGCCGATCTGCAGGTCTTCAATGTTGGAGACTTTCTGCCAGGCGTTTTGCATGCTGAATGCCGAAGGGCTCATCCGGTTGACGGACAGTCCGGAGTTTTTTAGGATATAATAGATGAATCCGGAACAATCAAACGAATTGGGGCCGCAGGCGCCGTAGATATAATCTTTTCCCATAAGCGAATAGGAGAGGGTCAGGGCGTTGCCCAAAATATCTGACTTAGACTGTATTAAGGATGCCTCCTGCAGAGGAGCGGAGCTGCCGCCGTCAAAGGGAAGCGCTTCGTCCGAAAAAAGAACCGTCCGGGTTTCCACGCCGGCTTTTCCGTCTACGGAAAGGCCGTTATGCTTTTGGAATTCCTGTACGGCAAAGGACGTGATGGTTCCGTAATACCCGGTGGCGTCGGTCGAAAAATACCCAAGGTCGCAAAGACGCATCTGGAGTTTTTGGACGCTTGAACCCGAATCTCCCTGCGACATTGTATAAGGCAAAGCCGAATCGGAAAAAAGGGCGTACAGAGTGTCCATGTCCGCGATGCCGCTTAAGGGCAGTCCGGCGCAGTTTTGAAACTTCTTGACGGATTCTTTGGTGATGGGACCGAAATAGCCGGTGAACGTATCATAATCGTAATATTCAAGATCGTTAAGACGCTGCTGTAAAAGAATTACATTCTCTCCGGTATCGCCTAAAGAAAGGAAAGATGACGTTCCGTCCAGCCCAGAGAGCGAAGCGAACAAAACAGCGTAATCGTCTCTAAAAATGGATTCGCTTGTTTCCGGTCCGACTTTCCCGTCGGGGGCAAGCCCGTTGTCCTGCTGGTATTCAATTACGGCGTTTTGCGTGTCTAATCCAAAGTAACCGGTGATTTCCGAATTGAAATAGCCTTTTTGCTTTAAAACCTGCTGCAGCTCTATGACGCTCTGGCTGCTTTCACCCTTGGATAGTATTTCTGTATTGCCGGCCGCGTGGGCGGCCTGAGGCATTGTCATAAAAAATGCGATACCAGCTGCGAGATAGCCGAGCATTTTTTTTCTCATAGTATCCTCCGTCATAAAATATAAGGGGCAATGTAAGAATTGTAACAATTATTTAATAATTAATCAAGAGGTTCTATAAAAAATTATTTAAAAACCATATCGCATTAAGCAATATGGTTTAAAAACGGCAAACGGTATTTTTAAATTAAAAATCAGCCGAAAGTTTTTCCTTCCAGATCCACATATTTCTTGATTTCGGCCATAAGGGAATCGAAATTTTCGGGGGTCAGCGACTGCGCGCCGTCCGAAAGCGCATGGGGCGGGTCGTTATGCACTTCGATCATCAGGCCGTCCGCGCCGGCTGCAACGGCTGCCTTTGCGAGAGGCTGTACCAGCCAGGCCGCGCCCGACGCATGGCTCGGATCCACCACCACCGGCAGATGGGACTGTTTTTTGATAACGGGAATGGCGCTGATATCCAGGGTATTGCGCGTCATGGTCTCGAAGGTGCGTATGCCGCGTTCACAGAGGATGACCTGGTCGTTCCCGCCGGCCATGATGTATTCCGCACTCATTAATAATTCCTCTATGGTATTCGCAAGGCCGCGTTTGAGAAGGATGGGTTTTTTAAGCAGCCCGAGTTCCTTTAACAACCTGAAATTCTGCATGTTGCGCGCGCCGACCTGGATCACGTCCACGTCGTCGAAATATTTAATGTCGGATACGTCCATAATCTCGGTCACCACGGGGGTGCCGTATTTATTCTTGCAATCGATCAGATAGTCGATGCCCTGTTCCATCAAGCCCTGGAAAGCATAGGGAGAGGTCCTGGGCTTATAGGCGCCGCCCCGCAGGCACTGCGCGCCGCTTTTTTTGATTAAGGAAGTGATGATGTCCATCTGTTCCATGTTTTCCACCGAACAGGGCCCTGCGATCACGCAGAAATGGCCGCCGCCGATACGAAAACCACTTCCCACATCAATGACGGTATCCATCTCATGGAATTTACGGTTTGCTTTTTTATAGGGCTCCTGAACGCGCCGGACGTCCTCCACAATGGGGATGGCCTTTATGGAATTGATATCCAGGGCGGTGGTGTCTCCTACCAGTCCCATAATGGTCGTGTTCTCGCCCTGGCTGAAATGAATTTTAATGTCCTTTTTTTTAAAATCTTCGATCAGCCGCTGGATTTCGTTTTGATCCGCATCTTTTTTAAATATAATGATCATGCCTTTATCGCTCCAAATACAAATAATTACAATCAGGTACCTATATAGTACATGAAAGCAGCGAATAAATAAAGCCATAATTGCATTTTTTATAAACCCCGTCCGTTATAGTTTTTTCCATTTTGGGCATATTGGTCTTATGAAGGAGGAGAGTGAAATGAAAATTTTACGATATCTGAACAACAGGAAGATCGGCAAAGAGGAACTATCAAAAATTACCATAGACAACGAACGGATAGCCGATATCATTAAAAGTGTGGAAAAAAGAATCCGATAAAAGCGAAGGTGAATCAATTTGCAACCGAACAAAGCGGCCTTGTATATACGTGTTTCCACCGAAGCGCAGCGGGAGGAAGGATATTCGATCGACGCGCAAAAGGATCTTTTATGCGCGTATTGCAAGTCGAAACAGATACAAAACAATACGTTTTATATAGACGGCGGATATTCGGGCAGCACGATCGAGCGGCCGCGGATGCAGGAACTGATACGTGATATACAAAACCGCAAGGTGGACACGGTGGTGGTGTACAAGCTGGACCGCCTTTCCAGGAGCCAGAAAGATACGCTGCACCTCATTGAAGATGTATTTTTGCCCAACGGCGTTGATTTCATATCCGTTCAGGAAAGTTTTGACACCTCCACATCCTTCGGAAAGGCAATGGTAGGGATCCTGTCGGTATTCGCGCAGCTCGAGCGGGAGACCATACGGGAACGAACGCGTATGGGGATGCGCGAAAGGGTGAAAAACGGGCTTTGGATGGGAGGCGGACGCGTTCCCTTCGGCTACGACTACAACCGTGAAAAAGGCGTGCTGGTCCCCAACGGAGACGCCGCGCGGGTCAGGAAGATATATGAGTTGTATTTAAACGGATATTCACCGGCGAAGATCGCGCAGGCGATGGGGCTGAAATACGACCGTCTGGCCGAACAGATATTAAAGCGTAAATCCAACGCGGGATTCATTCGGTACAACAACGAGGAATATGCAGGAAAGCACCAGCCGGTGGTCAGTCTGGAAATATATGAGGAAGCCATGCGGCTGATGGAAGAACGCTCAAAAAAACGTCCGGCAACGTCCAATTATCTGCTGACAGGACTTGTATTCTGCGGGAAATGCGGCGCGAAGATGCGTTACCAGAAATGGGGGAAGAACGGCTGCAAGCTCTGCTGTTATTCCCAGCAAAAAAGCAAGCCGTACCTTGTGCGCGATCCGGATTGCGACAACGGCCGGGTATGGGCTTACGAAATAGAGGAAACGGTTATAAAAGATCTTTTTAAACTTTCCGTAAATCTGGAAGAGGAGAAAACCGGCCGGAAGAAATGCGAGAGCTTATCCGTTTTGCTGAAGCAGGATTATGACCGGGCGGCTTTAAAGGTCAAACGACTGTACAACCTGTACGCACAGAACGGAGACGAGATTCTGCTTGCGACCATAAAGGAAAACAAAGCGGAGCTGGAGCGGATATCCGCCCTGATTAAAGATGAAAATAAGCGAAGCGAGCTTTTAAACCAAAACAGGAAGAAAAAAGCGCTTCTTGAAAACATAGCCGATGCATGGGAATATATGACCGGACAGGAAAGACAGTATGTGGTGCGCCAGTGTGTGGAAAAAATCGTTCTGACCGACGGGAACGCGGAGATATACTATCAGTTCAGGGTTTAAATTTACCCGCGATCCCGACAATGCATGCTCATGCCGATGATCATAGGCGAAATAAGAAGGTATCTTCGGGACAACAATTCCATCCGCGTGAGCCGCGCGCTCAGGGATACCGCGTACCGTGCGCTGCAGATACGCAACAAGATCGCGAACGCGAATTTTGAAGAACCTTCGGTGGATGATATCGCAAAGGAGATGGAGGTGAGCAGGGAGCAGGTGGTGATGGCGCTGGATGCCATCCAGGACCCGATATCCCTTTTTGAACCCGTATACCATGACGGCGGGGACGCGATCTTCGTAATGGACCAGGTGAAAGACGAGAAAAACGCGGATGAGATATGGCTGGAGAGCATCGCCCTGAAGGAAGCCATCCACCGGCTTTCGGAGCGGGAGAAAACGATCATAAATATGCGGTTTTTTAAAGGGAAGACGCAGATGGAGGTATCCGAAGAACTGGGCATCAGTCAGGCGCAGGTTTCAAGACTGGAAAAATCGGCGATAAAAAACATGAAACGCATGTATGTATGATTTTATACCGTTAAAAAAAGGAGGATGGATTCATCCTCCTTTTTTTATTTTTAAATAGTATAACCGGCCGGCAAGGTTGCGGGCGCTTTCACGGATTATTTGGAGATATTCCTTTGAAGGCAGCCCTAAGATATTACCTATTCTTCCAAGCGTGCTGTTTTCGTTGTTGCCGTGAAATTCGCTTAAGACATACCATTTTTTTATTCTCCTTTTAACAGCTTTGAATGGACTCTTCTTAAAACAGTATAGCATTATACGACCTTAATGGAAATTGAACCATATAACGGCTGCGGACAGGGTGTGTGTATAAATTTAATGGGACTACCTGCAATTTTTTTTAGTCGACGGACATATAATGGTACAAATACTCCGGTGCCGGCTGGGAAATCCGGCGGGGGATTTTGACAAATCGTTGTTTTGGGGCGTTTTACTATGAAATTCAGCGAACTGAGAAGGAAGGAAGTCGTCAATATTCTGGACGGCAAATCCCTGGGATGCATCTGCGATCTGATCATCGATCCCTGCAACGGGCAGATCCTTTCAATGCTGCTGCCCGGCCCATTCCGTTTGGCGGCCATATTTTCGGTAGAATCCACCTATTGCGTCCCATGGTCCAATATATGCAAGCTGGGGGAGGACGTCATATTGGTGAAAGTTGAACCCACCCTGCCAAATTACAGGTAGAAATAATGTAATATATTTGGTATAATAAAACAAAAAGCGGAGGGTGCGAAACTTGAAGTGTATTTTTTGTGATTGCCTGGAAAGCAAGGTGGTGGATTCCCGCCCGGTGGAGGACGGAACAGCCATACGCAGGCGCCGGGAATGCCTGTCCTGCGGCAAAAGGTTCACGACTTACGAAAAGGTGGAAAGCATCCCGCTCCTGGTAGTGAAAAAAGAAGGGAGCAGGGAAGCGTTTGATATCGAAAAGATCAAGCGCGGTGTAATCAAAGCCTGCGAAAAGCGCGCCGTTTCCATTGAAGACATCGAACATCTGGTGGCGGGTATCGAGCGGGAGATATTCAAGGACGCAAGGCAGGAGATTACCAGCCACGAGATCGGCGAGATTGTAATCAATGCTTTAAAAGACCTGGACGAAGTGGCTTATGTGCGTTTTGCTTCGGTATACCGGCAGTTTAAGGACATTAATACCTTTATGCAGGAACTCAACAAATTGCTGACGGAGAAATAAAGAATGCATTTGGAAGAGTACCGCAAGGCGGTTCAAAAGGGATTTGAAAAGAGGCAAAGAGGCGGTGTTGTGTTTTTTACAATACCGTCTTTTGTTAAGCACGGCCTTGCTGCGGCATTCACCTCCCGTATCGGCGGGGTGAGCGGCGGCTTCTTTGAATCCCTTAATTTCAGTCTGAAACGGGAAGGAAACCTTAAAAACATTCGGGAAAACTTCCGCAGAGCCGCTGCCGCTGCCGGTTTTAGATACGAATCTATCGTCCTCGATAATTATGAACACGGATGCGGCATCTACCGCGTAAAAAAAGAAGATGCGGGAAAAGGCCTTTTGATTGAAACGGACCTTCCAAAATGCGATGCGCTGATTGTTGATCAGCCGGGAATAACTGCTGTGACCCTCCATGCGGATTGCGTGCCGCTGTTTTACCTGGATCCGGTCAGGCGGGTGGCCTGCGCGGCCCATGCGGGATGGCGGGGGATTTTTGGCGGGCTTCCCAGAATGATTCCCGAGACAATGGCAAAGACTTACCACAGCGAAGCAAAAGACATCCTTGCGGCAATAGGTCCGCACATTTCCTCCTGCTGTTATGAGGTCGGGGAGGATCTGGCCGGAATGTTTGAAGAGAAGTTTTCAAAAAGTACGACCGAAAGAAGAGACGGCAAGGTCTATTTAGACCTTGAGGCCGCGATTTTAACGCAATTCATGGATGCGGGGATATTGGCGGAAAACGTAACAATTTCCGGCCTGTGCACATCCTGCCATCCCGAATTGTTTTACTCCCACAGAAGGGACAAGGGAAAGACGGGCGCAATGGCTTCGATGATTGCGTTTGATAAGGCGGGTAATAAAAAATGAAACTATTGGCAGTTGACGACGAAATGAATATTCTGGAGCTTTTGTTATTCAATTTAAAAAAAGAAGGGTACGACGTGGATACGGCCGCGGACGGGGAAAGCGCGCTGATGCTTTTTGCCAAAAACAAGTATGATCTGATCCTATTGGACCGTATGCTTCCCGGCATGGACGGGACCGACGTTTTAAAAAAGATACGGTCGGTCGAACCGAATATACCGGTGATCATGCTGACGGCAAAAGCCGAAGAGGCGGACAAGCTTAAAGGGTTTGATCTGGGCGCGGACGATTACGTGACCAAGCCTTTCAGCATGATGGAATTGAAAGCGCGCGTGCGCGCGATGCTCAAACGGAAGATAAAGGAAGAGCCCGAAGCGGAGCCGAACTTTGAGATGGGCGCTCTGGTCATTGATTACCAGAATTACAAGCTGTACATTGAAGGCGAAAAGATACCCCTGACGTTAAAGGAATTCGAACTCGCCAAGCTGCTGACGAAAAACCAGTCCAAGGTGTTTTCGCGCGAGAACATTTTAGAAAAGATATGGGGATATGAGTATTACGGCGAAACGAGGACGGTGGACGTCCATATACGCACGCTGCGCAAAAAGATCGGCGACTATGGAAAACTCATCAAAACGGTGCACGGCGTCGGGTACAGCTTTGATCCGAGAAGCCCGTCCGAATCAAAGGGTAAAGACTGAACCGATGTTTTTTCCAAAAGAGGTCTTCGTATGAAAAAAAGAATTTTTTTCTCAATCATGAAAATCATACTGTTTGCCGCAGGGTTCATATTGCTGGCCGCGCTTCTGTGGGTGGGCCCGGGTGCGGACCTGCTCCGGCTCTGCATCATCATACTTGCAACTGTCCTGATCGGCATCCTGTTTGCATGGCGGACCGCCGTTAAAGTATCTAAACCGGTAGCGGATACCGCGCGTCTGCTTCGGCGGTTTTCGGACGAAAACGGGGCCGGCCTGAAGATTCGAGAGGACGACGCGGAGCGCCTTGCGCTCGGCGTAAACAGCCTGACGGGACTGCTGGACAAAACCGCCTTTGAACTCAGCCATTCAAACAGCAGTTTAAAGGCGATACTGAAGGCGATACCCTGCGCTGTTGTCGCGGTGGACCGGGAAAAAAAGATCGTGATGTTTAACAGCATGGCCAAAGATTTTTTTGCGATGCCCGTTGATTCCGAAGGAAAGTATTTTATAGAATCCGTGCGCTACGTTTCCATGGAAAAAATGATTGATTTAGCGCTGTCCACTAAAAAAAATGTGGAAGAGGAGCGCCCCATTGTTTCGCTGGAGGACGAAAGTATCTACCGCGTCACGGCTGCGCCCATCAAAATACAAAACAAGGTGTCCGGCGCGGTTTTGCTTGCCCAGGATATCACGGATATCCGCCACCTTGAGATGATGCGGCGGGACTTTGCCGCCAATGTTTCCCATGAGCTGAAAACCCCGCTTACCGTGATCAACGGATTTTTAGAGACCATCAAAACGGAAAAGGATCTGGACATGGAAACACGCGACAAGTTTTTGGACATTATTTCCATGGAAACAGACAGGCTTTCACGGCTGATTGAAGACGTTCTGACGCTTTCCGAAATCGAAACGGGCGTCCTGAGCCGCCAGGAAGCCGTCAAACTGGACGAACGCATCGGAAAAAGCGTGCAGCTGCTGCGCAAAAAGGCGGAGGAAAAAGATATTCTTTTGGAAACGAATCTGAACTGCGAGAAAGCATCGGTGCTGGGCAATGCGGACCGGGTTACGCAGATGGCGATCAATCTGATCGACAACGCGATCAAATATACGCCAAAAGGCGGGAAAGTGGTTGTAAGTACGAATAAAACCGGCGATAATTGTTTGATCACAGTGGAAGACAGCGGCATAGGTATAAGTATGGAAGATCAGCGCCGCTTGTTCGAGCGGTTTTACAGGGCGGATAAAAGCCGTTCCAGGGAACTCGGCGGTACGGGACTCGGGCTTTCCATCGTGAAGCACATCGTATCCTCCATGAACGGACGCGTGCTGGTGAAAAGCGCTCCCGGCAATGGCTCCGTCTTTACGGTGATCCTTCCAATTGTTTAAAGTACCGGCGTATTATTTATTTATATTCAATCCATTCGCTTAAGGGTACGGATCAATCAATAGAAAGGAGGTATCTGTATGCTGTATTGTGAAAACTGCATGTACCTTGTTTCAGAAAATGCATGTCCCAATTGCGGAAATGAAAAAATAAAGAAAGCACAAAACAATGATCCGGTATATATCATTACAAAGGATGCCATCATGGCGGCTTCAATAGAAGATATACTGAATGAAAATGATATACCTTTCCTGAAAAAAGGCCTGGTTGGCGCGGGAATCACCTCCAGGATAGGTTTTACAAAAGAAATATACGAATTTTTCGTACCATACAGCGCTTACGGAAAAGCAAAAGAACTGCTGTATAATTTTTTTGACAAAGAAGGCAAAGAAAAGTGACGCGGGCATAAAAAAACAGTGGATGCTGCATAATCATGGCGTAGGGGTCTGTCGGTTATATAAAATCTGTAAGCTGGGGACAATAAAAAGTGAAGGTTGTTTAAAATGAACAAGATATATATGGACCATGCGGCGACCACCTATGTTAAGGACGCCGTGATGGACGCGATGCAGCCGTTTTTCAAACAGCGTTTCGGAAACCCTTCCAGCGTATATGAATCAGGCCGGGAAGCGAAAGCGTCCATCGAAGCCGCGCGCGGGACCATCGCTGGACTTTTAGGCGCGCGGAATAAAAATGAAATTTTTTTTACATCGGGCGGAACGGAAAGCAACAACTGGGCCATCAAAGGAACGGCGCTGGCCGCTGGCCGGGGGAAACATATCGTAACGACGCAGATTGAGCATCACGCCGTACTCAACCCCTGCGAATATCTGGAGAAACACGGATACGAGGTGACGTATCTTGCGCCCGACCGTTACGGCATGATTTCGCCCGCACAGGTGTCGGAGGCTATCCGTGAAGATACGGTGCTGGTTTCGGTCATGTACGCCAATAACGAGGTGGGCACGGTCAATCCGGTCGCGGAGATCGGAAGAGCGGCGCATCAGAAAGGCGTACTTTTCCATACCGACGCCGTGCAGGCGGCGGGCGTGCTGCCCATAGACGTCGCGGGCATGAACATCGACTTTCTGTCCATATCGGCGCACAAATTCTACGGCCCCAAGGGAATCGGGGTTTTATATGTCAGAAAAGGCGTTCATCCTGAAAGCATGCTGCAGGGCGGCGGACAGGAGAGGAAGCAGCGCGCCGGTACAGAAAACGTCCCGCTGATCGTTGGCATGGCGGAGGCGCTGCAGATAGCCTGCAAAAACGCGGACAGGGAGAACCAAAGGCTGGTTACTCTTCGTGATTATATGATCGGCGAGATCAGAAGCAAAATCCCGGGCGTACATCTGAACGGCCATCCGTATTTGAGACTGCCGGGCAATATCAATATGACGTTTGAATCCATGGATGCGCAGTCGTCCCTCATTAATCTTGATCTGGCGGGCATCGCTTGTTCCAGCGGTTCGGCCTGCTCTTCCGGTTCGGTTGATCCTTCGCATGTTTTGATTGCCATGGGGACGGACCCACATTTCGCACGGTGCGCGCTCAGATTCTCGCTCGGGCACTGCAACACGCAAGAAGAGGCCGACGCCGTGGTGGACGAACTCATACGGATATCTAAGCGGCTGCGCACTGAGACCGATCTGTTTGCACGAAAGAAGGAGGCACCCAAAAATGTATAGCGAAAAACTGCTCGAGCATTTTGAAAACCCGCGCAATGTTGGCGTGATGGAAGACGCGGACCTGATTGGCGAAGCCGGCAGCGCGGAATGCGGAGACCGCGCGGTGATATACATAAAACTGGACGGAGATAAAATCAAAGACGTTTCCTTTATGACATTCGGCTGCGCGGCGGCAATCGCAAGTTCAAGCATACTGACCGAAATGGTGCGCGGCATGACGCTGCGCGACGCCCAAGACGTTACCAAAGACGACATTGCGGACGCGCTTAATGGCGTGCCGCCCCATAAGATGCATTGCTCGCTGATGGCGGAAGATGCGCTGAAGGACGCAATCCTTAAGGCGGCTGTCTCCAATAATCCCGTATATAAAGGCAAATAATTAAAAAAACCGTACTAATTTTCTTTTAACTGCGCAGAATAGTAAAAAACGAAAGGAGAGTTCCAATGAAAGGTGGATATTTAGCCGGAATCCTGACGGGTGGATTGATTGTTGCTGCGGCCGTGATTATGGCGCCTTATCTGAAACCGACAATAGACACTGCAATGGAAAAGGGCAGGGCGTTTATTGACGATAAAATGGGAAAGATGCAAAAATAATCATGTTATTTATAAGCCGGCTGATGTGTCGGCTTATTTTAAGATAAAGTAATGTTTGAAATTCCATATATTATGTTATATAATGTTAATAATAGCGATTGTTAGGGGTGTTGACCGTGCCTGATTTGGATAACACAATGCAGTTTACGTTCGAAAAGGACCTGGATAATCCGGTGAAGGGTATTCTCCGGTTGGTTTGTGCTGCCATGAGAGAAAAAGGGTATGATCCCGCAAACCAGCTGATTGGATATATCGTATCGGGAGATCCGACCTATATCACCGGATATAAAAACGCGCGTTCTTTGATCGCGTCCATCGACCGGGATGAGCTTTTGGAGGAATTTGTCACCGAATATATTGAGAAGATAGCCGATTAGGGTATAGTAAAAATTTATTAAATTTAAAGTATCCGCATACAGGTTTGTTTAGATTCGCGTTGAATGGTCTATAAGTTAAAGAGATGCTGCGGAGGTAATCGGCCTGGGGATGCGGGTATTTTTGTTTTAAGGGCCAATCTTTTGACGGCGGGCCCGGTTAAAAGGGAAAAAAGAGGTTCATACTATTGGAATATAAAAGAATCTTAGGACTGGATATTGGCGAGAAGCGCATCGGGGTCGCCGTTAGCGACCTTTTGATGCTGACGGCGCAGGGAATTGAATCTTACAGCCGGAAGAACGACCCGGAAGATATCGGCTATATCAAAAAACTGGCGGAAGAATTGGGCGCGGTAAAAATCGTATGCGGCCTGCCCATAAACATGAACGGCACGGAAGGGGATCAGGCAAAAAAGACAAGGGATTTTGCGGAAATGCTCGGGCAGGACACCGGGTGCGAAATCGATTATTTTGACGAACGGCTGACTACGGCCAGCGCAAACCGTACGCTACTGGAAGCGGACATGAGCCGGGCGAAACGTAAAAAAGTTGTAGACAAAGTGGCTGCGGTATACATCCTGCAGGCATATATGGATAAAGCAAATAGAAAGGAAGTATAAACATGGATACGGAAGATTTGGATATGATCGAATTAATGGATGACGAAGGCAATAAACTTTCGTTTGAGCATCTTTTAACTTTTGAGGTTGAAAACGACTTCTTCATTGCAATCACGCCGGCAGCCGACATGGAGGATTTTAAGGAAGGCGAAGTTCTGATCATGCGCGTGAACGACGACGGGGAAGACGGAGAGATCTATACGCCCATTGAAAGCGATGAGGAACTGGCTTCGCTGTGGGAGATCTTTCAGCAGCTTTATTATGAAGATGACGAGGATGGCTGCGACTGCGGCTGCGATGACTGCGGTGAACACGGTGAAAAACATTAAATAAAAACGCTTGCAATAGCCGGACGGCTTATGCTATAATTCCATAGAATACGCACTTGTGCGGGTTTTTGTGCTCGTGCCCGGCTTTAAAAATACGGGTTTCACAAAAACACCGCCCGCACAGGGAGGAAAAACGAGGAGGAAAACATGTCAGTCATTTCAATGAAACAGCTCTTGGAAGCTGGAGTTCATTTTGGACATCAGACACGCAGATGGAACCCCAAAATGAAAAGGTTTATCTTTACCGAACGAAACGGGATCTATATCATCGATCTGCAGAAAACGGTGAAAAAGGTGGAAGAAGCCTATTATTTCATCCGTGATATTGCGATGGAAAACAAACCCATTTTATTTGTCGGTACAAAAAAACAGGCGCAGGAATCCATCGAGACGGAAGCCAAACGCTGCGGAATGTATTATGTGAGCAACCGCTGGCTGGGCGGCATGCTGACCAACTTCAAAACCATCCGCAGCCGCGTGGGAAGGCTCAATAAGATTGACGCGATGGAAACGAACGGCGAGTTCGAACTTCTGCCCAAAAAGGAAGTCATCAAATTGATGCACGAGCGTGAAAAACTGCTGAAAAACGTTGGCGGCATACGGGAGATGAAGGACGTTCCCGGCGCGATGTTTATCGTAGACCCGCGCAAGGAAAGAATCGCGGTGGCCGAAGCGAGGACGCTGGGCGTGCCCATCGTCGCCATTGTGGATACCAACTGCGACCCGGACGAAATAGATTATCCCATCCCCGGCAATGACGACGCGATACGCGCGGTCAAGCTGATTGCTGCCAAGATGGCGGACGCGGTGCTGGAAGGCCATCAGGGAGAACAACTGGTGGATGATGAATCCGGACAGGTCGAAGCTTTGAAAGAAGCGGAAGCCGAAGAGCTGGACGCGGAGACCGCAAAAGAAATAACCGAGGAGATTTCCGAAGCTGTCAAAGAGGCAGAGAAAGAAATAACCGCGGAATAAATGAATGGATTGATTACCGGAGGTATTGAAATATGATATCGGCAAACGATGTAAAAAGTTTACGTGAGAGAACGGGCGCCGGGATGATGGATTGCAAGCATGCGCTTTCGGAAGCCGGCGGTGACGTGGAAAAAGCGATCGAGATTCTTCGTGAAAAAGGCCTTGCGGCCGCCGTAAAAAAATCCGGAAGGATTGCGGCCGAAGGGGTCGTGGAGTCTTATATCCATATGGGCGGAAAAATAGGCGTGCTGGTGGAAGTGAACTGCGAAACGGATTTTGTGGCCAAGACGCCCGAATTCAAATCCTTTGTGCATGATATCGCGATGCATATCGCAGCCGCGAACCCGACTTATGTAACGGAAGATGAAGTGAGCGAAGAAGATTTAGAGAAAGAAAGGGCGATATTGCGCGCCCAGGCATTGAACGAAGGTAAGCCCGAGAAGATCGTGGACAAAATGGTGGAGGGACGGATATTAAAATTCAAAAAGGAAATCTGCCTGCTGGAGCAGCCCTTTGTGAAGGACCCGGATAAGACGGTGAAGCAACTGGTGACCGAGCAGATCGCCCGCATAGGGGAAAACGTTTCCATCCGCAGGTTTACGCGCTACGAAATGGGCGAAGGACTGCAAAAAAAAGAATGTGACTTTGCAACCGAAGTGATGCAGCAAGCAGGTTTATAAATGAAAAAGAAAAAAGAGAACACGTTTGTGTTCTCTTTTTTGTTACGAGGTCCCCAAAAAGCCGCCAGGCTTTCAGGGGTGTAGTTACGGGGTCCTAAAAAAGCCTTATGGCTTTTAGGGGAAACGTGCTTTTGGCGCACAAAATCTTTTATAATGAACGGGAGGGGTTATCATGGTTCCTAAGTATAAGCGCATCATAATCAAAATTAGCGGCGAAGCGCTTTCCAGCACGGAAAACCAGCCGCTTGATTTCGGAATCATCCATCGGGTGGCGGACCAGATCATAGACATCGCCAGCTATGGCGTACAGGTGGGGATCATTGTGGGCGGCGGGAATATCTGGCGGGGCCGCGGAAAACAGATGGACCGGACGCAGGCCGACCATATGGGCATGCTGGCCACCGTGATCAACGCGCTCGCGCTGCAGGATATTCTGGAAAAGAAAGGAATGCAAACCCGCGTGCAGACCGCCATTGAGATGCGGCAGATTGCTGAGCCGTATATCCGCCGCCGCGCGATACGGCATCTGGAAAAAAACCGGGTGGTCATATTCGCATGCGGAACGGGCAATCCGTTCTTTTCCACGGACACCGCCGCAGCCCTCCGTGCGGCTGAGATGGAGGTGGACCTTATTATGCTGGCCAAAAACGTCGACGCCGTTTATTCCGCCGATCCGAAGACGGACCCGGACGCACAGAAGATTGAGGAGATCAGTTACCTTGAAGTCATCAGCCGCGGCCTTGCGGTAATGGACAACACGGCGCTTACGCTGTGCATGGATAACGCTATCCCCATCATCGTTTTCGCCCTGCATGAGAAGGACGGGATCAAAAAAGTGATATCCGGGGAGAAAATCGGTACGATGATACGATAGGCAGACGCCATTAGGCGGCTGGTCTTCTTAAAAAACCCATTGTTTTTTAAGGGATCATGTTTTAAAATAATCGTATACAGGAGGGTGAGTTATGAACATTGAACATGAAGCTTTAACAAAAGCAAACGAAAAGATGGAGAAAACGATCTCTGCGTTCAAGCGCGAACTGGCTTCCATACGCGCAGGCAGAGCGAATCCGCAGCTTTTGGATAGAATTATGGTAGATTATTACGGAACCCCGACGCCGATCAACCAGGTGGGCAATATATCCGCGCCCGAGCCCAGGCTGCTGGTGATCTCCCTTTGGGACGCTTCCATTCTGCACGAAGTGGAAAAAGCGATCCAAAAATCCGACCTTGGGATCAACCCGTCCAACGACGGTAAACTGATCCGTTTAGCGTTCCCCGAGATCACGGAGGAGCGGCGCAAGGAGATCGTTAAAACCGCAAAGAAAAAAGCCGAAGAAGCAAAAGTGGCCGCCCGCGCGATCCGCAGGGATGCGAACGAGATATTCAAAAAAGATAAAAAATCAAGCGAGATCACCGAGGACGATTTTAACGATCTTGAAAAGGAAGTCCAGGAACTTACGGACGATACCGTTAAAAAAATCGACGTGATTCTTGCCGAGAAAGAAAAGGAGATACTCGAGGTTTGACGGGTTGCCTGCTGGGTATGGAACTGAAAAAGGCGGAAAATCTGCTTATCGCGTTGAACTTTGAATATACAGTCGAATACTATTTTGCGCCAAAGCCCCTGGCCCTTACGGATTCGGTCCGTGTGATCCGCCAGAGGGAAGAAGACGGACGCGTACTGCTTTTAGTGAGCGCATTTAAAACAAAAACATAACGGATCTCTATTTTGCCATGAACGGCAGAAAAGGCTTGAACCGCTGGCTGCAACAGGGAATGGTTGCAGCCAATTTTTAGAACGGGGCAACTTGGATAAGCTGCATTTATCCGCAGGCATAGAAAGAAGTTTAAAAATGTTTAAAAAAAATAAAAAGCAGCCCGAACTGGATTTAAACAGCCTGCCCTATCATGTGGGCATCATTATGGACGGCAACGGCCGGTGGGCGCAAAAACACTTGCTTCCCAGAGTGGCGGGACACAGGGCCGCCATGGTCAACGTGAAAAAAGCCATCCGGCTCAGCTCGGATATCGGGATCCGTGTGCTGACCCTGTATGCGTTTTCGACCGAAAACTGGAAACGTCCCAAGGACGAAGTCAGCGCGCTCATGTCCATATTGCTGGAATACCTGGGCCGCGAACTGGAAGAGATGCATAAAAAAGAGGTGGTCGTACGCACCATCGGGGATATCACTGGGCTGCCGCAGGCCGTAGCGGACCTGCTCGTTCACTCCATAGAAAAAACGCGGTACAATAAGGGCATGATTTTGAATCTTGCGCTCAATTACGGGTCGCGCACCGAGATCATCCGCGCTGTCCGCAGCATCGCGCAGGAAGTCAGGGAAGAAAAGCTCGGCGTGGAGGATATAAACGAAAACGTGTTTGCAAATCATCTTTATACCTCCGGCGTACCCGACCCCGACCTGATCATTCGGACGAGCGGAGAGCAGCGCATCAGCAATTTTCTTTTATACCAGTTGGCCTATTCCGAACTCTATTTTACGCCCGCGCTGTTCCCGGATTTTGATGAAACCGAATACGTGAAGGCCCTGGCAGAGTACCAAAGCAGGAAAAGACGTTTTGGCGGGATATGATTTTAATGTATGAGCGTACGGGTCTTTCGCATCCGGTGCTTTGGAAGGGAGTTTAAATGAAAACGAGGATACTTGCTGCTATTCCCATTGCACTGATACTGATTGCCGCCATGGTGCTGCAAAGCTGGGTGCTGGTCGCATTGTTTGCGGTATTGTCTTTCATAGGACAGATTGAGATGATGCGCACCCTGGAGGAAAAGGGCGCACGCGTCGTCCGCAGCGTTCCGTTTGTCTTTGCGGCGGCTTCCATATTCTTTTTGTATAATTTCGGCATGGGAATGCTTTTGATCGTCTTTGTTGCGTGCGTCATGGCGCTGTTCGTCATTACGATGTTTAAAAAGAAATATGATTTTGAAAGTTTTATGAAATCCGTACTGGTGATGGTATACCCGCAGATGTTCTTTGCGTTCGCATATCTCATCGCCTTCCAGTTTACGGACATGCGGATTCTGGGCAGCAATCCGGTGGTGCTGGCGGCGGCGCTCCTGCCGCCGATCTTCTGCGACATCCTTGCTTATTTTTTCGGACGCGCACTGGGCAAAAAAAAACTCTGCCCCGAGATCAGCCCGAACAAAACGGTGGCGGGCAGCGTCGCCGGACTCATGGGCGGCCTGATCGCAGGCGTTTTGATATGGATGTTCATGGCGAGCGGGATATGGATTCGCGCGCTGTACTGGGACATGGGGGCCGTTCATTTCCTGGTTCTGGGCATTATCGTCGCGGCGGTGTCCCAACTGGGAGACCTGGCCGCATCCTTTGTGAAAAGGTACTTTTCCGTCAAGGATTTCGGCAAGCTTATTCCCGGACACGGGGGGATACTGGACAGGATAGACAGCATTTTGTTTGCCCTGCCCATTGTGTATATTTATTTTATTGTTTATAATTCATATTTGAATGCAATCATATAGAGGAGATAAGAATTGAGAAAAAAAATAGCGGTACTGGGCGCGACAGGATCGGTGGGAAGTCAGACGCTGGATGTAGCCAGAAGGCTCAGGGATGAGCTAGAGGTCGTTTGCATTACCGCGCATACCGACATGGAAGTACTTTTTAAAGCTGCGGAAGAATTCAAGCCGAAAACACTGGCCGTTACATCCACCGCGGATGCAAGTATTTTAAAAAATATTGGCTACGGTCCGGAAATTTTGTCCGGGAAGGGCGCGCTTACCCGCGCGGCCCTAGGGAGCGGCGCGGACCTGGTGGTGCTGGCGGTGGACGGGATCGCGGGACTTGAGACCTTTGCAGCCTGCCTGAAAAACAAAATACCCGTTGCTCTTGCCAACAAGGAATCGCTGGTATGCGGGGGAGACGTGGTTCTTGGAATCATGAAAGAAACGGGCACGCAGGTTTTGCCGGTGGACAGCGAACATTCCGCGATATTCCAGATACTGAACCACACCTATGATTCCGCAGGCATAAAAAAACTAATGATAACGGCTTCCGGCGGGCCCTTCAGGGGAAAGAAAAGAAGCGACCTTGAGAATGCGTCGCCCCAAATGGCGCTTCGGCACCCCAACTGGTCCATGGGAAAAAAAATCACCATCGATTCTGCAACCCTTGCCAACAAAGGCCTGGAAGTGATTGAGGCGCATTACCTTTTCGGGCTGGACTTGAACAAGATACAGGTTATAGTGCACCCGCAGAGCATCGTACATTCCATGGTGGAGTTTTGGGACCACTCCATCCTGGCGCAGCTTGGGCCGGTGGATATGCGTCTGCCCATACAAAAAGCGCTTTTATTTCCAAAAATGGAGCCGTTCGTTATGGGAAGCGAACTCAATCTTGCCAAACTTGCGCAACTGACCTTCGAAGCGCCGGATATGGAGACGTTCAACTGTCTTGCCCTGGCCTATCAGGCCCTTGAGGCCAGAGGACCCATGACCACCATATTCAATGTTGCGAACGAAGTTGCAGTCGCATTGTTTTTGAAAGAAAAAATAAAGTTTCTGGCGATCGCTGATCTGATAGAAGAAAGCATGGGAAAATATTCCGGCGAAAGCTGCAAATCAATAGAGGAAATACTGCATATAAATGATACGGTCAGGAAATACCTGCGCGGCAGGTATGACGTTTAGAAAACCATATTGATCTGGAGGGCGTTTGATTGGACATCGCTTTAACCATTATAACCGGATTGCTCATGCTCACGCTCTTTGTAGTGGTCCACGAGTGGGGGCATTATATTGTTGCAAAAAAGAGCGGGATAACCGTCCTTGAATTTTCAATAGGCTTCGGTCCCGCTATTGCGAAGTGGCACAGGAATGGAACACAGATATCCATTCGCTGCCTGCCGTTTGGCGGATACAATAAATTTTTTGGCGAAGACGAAGAGGACGCGAAAATACCCGGGGCGTTCAATAACGCGTCCGTATCCAAACGGTTTTTCACCGTGTTGGCGGGACCGGTCATGAACGTGCTGCTGGCGTTTGTCCTTGCCGTTTCTTTTTTATGTTTTTACGGGGACGCAAAGGTTTTGGTCGGTTCGGTGGAGCCGGGTTCGCCCGCGCAGACAGCCGGCCTGCAGCCGGGAGACGAACTTGTCCTTTTAAACGGCGTAAAGATAGATTTCATGCTGGATATGGAGGCTGCGCTGACCAGCACGCAGGGGGACGAAAGCCAGGTGACCGTGCTGCGGGACGGACAGAAATATTCCTATATAATCCCCTACAAAGCGGACGGCACTAAAAAAATTGGCATATCTCAGCTATCGTACGAACGGAAGACCTATTCGTTTTTTGAGGCGGTCGCTTTGAGTTTCAAGTGGATGTATCTGCTCGTAAAGGAGATGCTTTCAATACTTGGCGGGCTTGTTTTTATGGGCAAGGGAGTGGAAAACCTTGCCGGCCCGGTGGGGACCATCAGCATCATCGGATCGGTCGCGCGTATGGGATTTGAAAACGTGCTGCGCTTAGCGTCCCTCATCAGCGTGAACCTGGCGGTAATCAACCTGCTGCCCCTTCCCGCGCTGGACGGCGGAAAGATCGTCATGCTGGGCGTGGAGGCGGCGCGCAAAAAACCGGTACCCCTGCGGTTGGAAGCCATATTCAATACCATCGGATTTGTTTTGATAATCGGGTTTGCGGTTTTTCTTACGTTTCAGGACATCATCAGGCTTCAAGGGGGATAAAATGGCCAAAACCACAAAAGAGATCGCCATTGGCGCGGTCCGTATCGGCGGCGGGAACCGGGTCGCCATACAGTCCATGACCAATACGGATACAAAAGATGTCGCGGCCACCGTGAGCCAGATTCATGCCCTCACGGACGCGGGCTGCGAGATTATTCGCTGCGCCATATACGATATGGAATGCGCGGACGCTCTTTCAAACATCAAGGACGCCATTCATATTCCATTGGTGGCCGATATTCATTTCGATCACAGGATCGCGGTCGCCGCGATTGAAAAGGGCGCGGACAAGGTGCGGATCAATCCGGGCAATATCGGCGGAAAAAAAGAGATACTTGAAGTGGTGCGCGCCGCTTTGGATTACGGCGTTCCGATACGCGTGGGCGCGAATTCGGGGTCGCTGCCCAAGGACATATCGGACAAGCACGGAAACACGGCGCAGGCGCTGGTAGAGGGCGCAATGCGCAATGTGGAGATCCTTGAGGAAGCGGGCTTTGATAAAATCGTGGTTTCCCTGAAATCTTCCGACGCAAGGGTCTGCAGGGACGCTTATAAAATGATAGCGGAAATGACCGGCTACCCGCTGCATCTGGGCGTGACCGAAGCCGGCACGTATACGGACGCTTCCATCAAATCCGCAATCGGCCTGGGCGCGCTGCTGTTGGACGGCATCGGCGACACCATACGGGTTTCCATTACCGGCGACCCTGTACGGGAGATCGGCGTTGCTAAAAAGATTCTTCAGTTTTGCGGCGAACGGCGGGAAGGGGCGGAGATCATTTCCTGCCCAACCTGCGCGCGTTGTACGCTGGATATCGAAAAGCTGGCGGAACAGGTTGCAGACTATACCCGGAACATCCCCAAACCCATAAAAATCGCCGTGATGGGCTGCGTGGTGAACGGGCCCGGCGAGGCGCGCGAGGCCGATGCGGGCGTCGCGGGCGGCGGGGGATACGGCGTGTTGTTCTTAAGGGGCGCCGTCATTAAAAAAGTGCATGAAAAAGACCTTTTTGAAGAACTGAAAAAACTGATCGATCAACTGTAATCATTCAGAATCAACACCGCAAGGAGAGACCTCTTGGATAAATTCTTGGCTGCCATTCAAAACATTCTGGATTCCGCTGCTTTAAACCCCCGATTCAGCCGGCAAATGAAATTCGACCGGGTGGAGTACCGGAAGGCCGCTGGATCGTTCATAGTGCATTTCTACACCCAAAACCACCTGCATCCGGTGGACTATTTGAAACTGCTGCAAAAGATCAAAAAAGAATATGAGACGGACGGGATATTGATCGAGCTTTCACAGAAAGCCTTCGCGCCCGAACTGGAATCGGACAAGGCCATGATGGAAAACTTCGTCCGCGATTTTATCATATATAAAAAGCAGTCGTTCCTTCCTTTTGTGTCCAACCTCTCCCTGCGGGTTCAGAAGGGGATGGTCGGCTTTTCTTTCCGGGACGATTTTGCGCTGGGCCTGTATGAACGGTCGGGGCTTAGCGCCCAGATAAAAGACTTTCTAAAAAAGACGTATCTTCTGGACTACTCGGTTTTTTCCTCACTGGACGAAAAGGAGACGGAAGAAGAAGCGGCGGAATACAAACCACAGTTTGACATTCAGCGCGAAATGCAGAAGAACGGCAAGAACAGAATGGAACTGCCGCCCATTGAGCAGCTTCATGCGGCGAACAGACAGGACAGGGATGGTAAACAGCGGAGCGTTCGGACGAAAAAGGTTACGGATATCAAAGGCGCGCCCCTTCCGGTGGCCGACCTTGTGCCCGGAATGGATTGCGTTATACAGGGACGTATTGTCTATATTGAACCGGTGTCCCTGCGGGACGGGCAGTACATCAAATACAGGTTCGGTCTGTACGACAAAACGGGAACGGCCGGCTGCTGGTTTATAGAAAAAGCCGACGCCAAAAATAAACCGTCCGAGTTCATACAAAAAGGTGTGACCGTAAAAATAGCGGGCAGCTATTATTATGAAAAATACGAGCGGGATAACGCGGTCGCCGTTATGAGCGTCTGCCGCATTGAAGCGCCTTCCCGGAAAGACTTGGCGCACAAGAAAAGGGCAGAGCTGCATCTGCACACCACCATGAGCGCGCAGGACGCCGTCAGTGATATAAAGACCATTATGGAACGCGTGGCCGAGTGGGGGCATCCGGCCGTTGCCGTGACCGACCACGGCGTGGTGCAGGCTTTCCCGGACGCGGCGGCGGGCGCGAAAAAATACGGGATCAAACTGATTTACGGTGTGGAAGGATATCTTGCGGACGACGAAAAGCGGATTTATCCGCCGAGCGGCGCGTATCCGTTCAACGGCGAATACGTGGTCTTCGATATCGAAACGACGGGATTGTCCCCGTATACGTGCGATATCACCGAGATCGGCGCGGTGCGGGTGAACGGCAGGGTGATCGGGGAAGACTTTCATACCTTTGTCCGCCCAAGCGGGCCCATTCCGCCGGGCATCGTCGCGCTGACCGGCATCACGGACGAAATGGTAAAAAATGCGCCCGGACCGTCGGAAGCGCTGGCCGCTTTCCGTGCGTTTTGCGGGGATGCGCTGCTGGCCGCGCACAACGCGCCATTCGATATGGGTTTTATCAAAACAAAGGGTGCAGAGTCAGGGATCGATTTCGCGCACGAAAGCCTGGATACCGTCGCGCTGAGCAAGAGCGCGTTCCCCGAGCTTTCAAAGTATAAACTCAATCTGGTTGCCAAGCATCTGAACATCCATCTGGACCACCACCGCGCGTCCAGCGACGCCGCCTGCACGGCAAAAGTGATGCTGGAATGTTTTAATGTGTTTGAAAAAGCGGGGATAGAAGACCTTAATGCGCTCAACGGATTCGCAGGGAAAACGATGCACGTCAAGAATATGGACATGTATCATATCGTCCTGCTCTGCAAAAACAAGACGGGTCTTCAAAACCTGTACCGGCTGGTGTCGGATTCGCATATCAACCATTTCTATAAAAAGCCGCGCATGCTGAAAAGCCTGATTAAAAAATACCGCGAAGGCCTGATTTTAGGCAGCGCCTGCGAGCAGGGGGAACTCTACCGTGCGATCATAGCCAAAAAAGACGAAAAAGAGATTCGCAGGATCGCGTCGTTTTACGATTATTTTGAGATACAGCCGCTGGAAAACAATCTTTTTATGATTAAAAAAGGCGAGGTGCGGGACGCGGAGGAGATCAGGGAGATCAACCGCAGGATAGTTGATCTCGGCCTGGAGATGGGAAAACCGGTGGTCGCGACCGGGGACGTACATTTTCTGGATGATGACGACAAACTGTTCCGACAGATCATCTTCCATACGCTCGGATTCGAAGAGACCGAACAGGCGCCGCTTTATCTGCGGACGACGGACGAGATGCTGGAGAGTTTTTCCTATCTGGGAGAAGACGAGGCGTACGATGTGGTTGTGAATAATCCCAACCTGATTGCACAGAGCACCGAGGAAATAGAGCTTTTTCAAAACGAAACGGCCATACCCATCGTGGAGGGCGCTGACGAGGAAATATTAAAGACCGCATATGAAACCGCGCATGCGGTCTACGGCGACCCGCTGCCCGAAGCCGTGGAGGCGCGGCTAAAGCGCGAACTGGATTCCATAATTTCAAACGGCTTTGGCGTGCTGTACTGGAGCGCGGCCAAACTGGTGAAGAAATCCGTTTCGGACGGCTATCTGGTTGGTTCGCGCGGATCGGTCGGGTCTTCCCTGGCGGCGACCATGACCGGGATCACCGAAGTGAACCCGCTTCCCCCGCATTATATCTGCCCCAATTGCAAACATTCGGATTTTGAAGTGGACGTTAAAAGCTACGCCTGCGGGGTGGACCTGCCGCCGGCAACATGTCCGGTCTGCTCCGCCGAATACAGACGGGACGGGTATGATATCCCCTTTGAGGTTTTTCTGGGGATCAACGCGGACAAGGTGCCGGATATTGACCTCAATTTCTCGGGTGAATACCAGCCCAAGGCGCACAAATACGCGGAAGAATTATTCGGCGCGGATTACGTTTTCCGTGCGGGCACCATCAGCTCCATCAAGGACAAAACGGCCTTCGGGTATGTGAAAAAATATCTGGATGAGACGCTAACGGTCGCTTCCGCGGCCGAGATCAACCGTCTGGTGGAAGGGATCAGCGGGGTGAAGCGTACCACCGGGCAGCATCCCGGCGGGTTGGTGATCGTGCCCAAAAACCGTGAAATCTACGAGTTTACCGCCGTTCAGAAACCCGCGGACAGCGAAGATGCCCAAACGATCACCACACACTTCGATTTTGGATCCATGCACGATATATTGATCAAACTGGATATACTGGGGCACGATGTCCCAACCACCATCCGGCACCTGCAGGACCTGACGGGAACGGACCCGCTCACGATCCCGCTGGACGACCCCGATACCATGAAGCTGTTTTCCACTCTGGGGCCCCTGGGCCTGTCGCCCGAGCAGCTGCTGGGCGTGGATGTGGGGACGCTGGGGATTCCGGAATTCGGCACCAGGTTCGTACGGCAGATGCTCAAAGCCACTCTGCCCACCACCATGGCCGAACTGGTGCGCATCAGCGGGCTGTCCCACGGCACGGACGTATGGGTGGGAAACGCGCAGAATTTGATCGCAAACGGGATCGCGTCCCTGAAGGAATGCATCTGTACGCGGGACGACATTATGAATTACCTGGTCGCGAGCGGCGTGGAAAAAAAGCTTTCCTTTTTCATCATGGAAAACGTACGTAAGGGAAATGGCCTGACCCGAGACATGCAGGCGGCGATGGAGACTGCCGGGGTGCCCGAGTGGTTTGTCGATTCCTGCAAAAAGATTAAATATATGTTTCCAAAGGCCCACGCGGTCGCCTATGTGGTGATGGCTTTCCGTATCGCTTACTGCAAGGTGCACCATCCGAAGGCGTTCTATGCAACCTATTTCACCGTGCATACCGGTGAGTTTGATTGCTCGTACGTACTGGAGGGCCGGGAGGGAATTGCATACAATATTAAAAATCTGGAGGCAAAGGGCAACGCCGCCACCGCAAATGAAAAAAACATGATCACCATGCTGGAAATCGCGAACGAAATGTACCAGAGGGGGATTGTCTTTCTGCCTGTGGATTTGGAAAAGTCGCACGCGACGGGTTTTTTGATGGAGGAAGGCGGACTGCGCATGCCGTTCCTGTCCATACCCAAACTGGGGGAGAATGCCGCCAGAAGCCTTGCGAAAGCGCGGGAGGAGGACGGATTCCTTTCGGTGGAAGACTTGAAAAACCGCGCAAAGCTTACAAGCGCGGTGATTGAGGAAATGCAAAAGATGGGGATGCTGGCCGGATTTACCGCAACCAACCAGATCAGTATGTTTGACCTGTAGCGGCAATCCAGCAAATAAACCGTTCTTTTGCCGGCGAAATGCAATTTTATTGACTTGCACGGCATGATAGATATATAATGTTTTCATATGTTTATAAACAAAAAGGAGGTTGACCGAATGAAAAAAAAGAGCCTGGCTGCACTCATAGTCGTCATCGCGCTTATAGGCTTATTAACTTTTGTTGTATTTAACGGCTTAAGCATTGGAATATATAATTTCCGGCCGCTGGAAGGAATCCAGCAGGGCCTGGATATAACTGGCGGTGTTTACACGGTCTATCAGGCAAAAGATACCGGCGCAGAAGAATACGAACAAAAAATGGCGGGTACGCTGGCGGTATTCAGAACAAGGCTGGATTCCAAGGGGTTCACCGAAGCCACAATCACGAGGCAGGGCAACGACAAAATCAGAGTGGAGATCCCCATCAACAACACAAGCCAGATGCAGGATCCGAATGAAATTTCAAAATACATAGGAACCCCCGCCAAACTGCAGTTTAAGGAGCCGGACGGGACGGTCGTCATGGAAGGCGCGGATATCAAGGCCGCCCGCGCGGTCATCGGGCAGTCGGGCAGCCCCGAAGTCAGCTTTACATTGAACGACGAAGGCGCAAGGAAATTCGGCGAAGCGACCAGCCGTCTGGTGGGACAGCAGATTTCAATCGTACTGGATGATGTTGTGATTTCCGCTCCAAAAGTGGAAAGCGTGATTGCGGGCGGAAGCGGCGTGATCACCAGCACTGATTTTACGAACGAATCGGCCAACGAGCTTGCCATGCAGATTGAAAGCGGCGCGCTCCCCCTGGATTTAAATGAAATAGAAGTCCGCTCCATGAGCGCGACGCTGGGCCAGGATGCCCTGCAAAACAGCATATTTGCCGGCATTATTGGCATGATCGTTCTTTTTGGATTCATGATCGCCTTTTACCGCGTGCCGGGGATCATTGCATGCGTCACGCTGACGCTGTATTTGGATCTGGTGCTGCTTATGCTAGGATCGGTGCCCGGCGTTCAGCTCACCCTACCCGGTATTGCGGGTATCATACTGGGCATCGGGATGGCGGTGGATGCGAACGTCATTATATACGAACGGTTCCGAGAAGAGGCCTGGGCGGGCAAAACGCTGCGCGTCGCTCAAAAGGCCGGGTTTTCCAAGGCGTATATTACCATACTGGACTCTAACATCACTACCCTGATCAGCGCTATTGTCCTTGCGTTATACGGCACGGGCACAATCAAGAGTTTTGCGTATACGTTGATGATCAGCATACTTGTTTCCTTGTTCAGCGCGCTGATCGTAGCCCGCTCGCTTATGAGATGGACGATCAACCAGAATCCCAAACGCATCGGGTTCTTTGTCCGCAAGAATAAGGGGGGTGTTATACTATGATCGTTTCGAAGTTCAAATACACCATATGGGTCACCATTACAGTCATTGTTTTGGGCATTGTTTTCGCTCTTGCCAGCGGAGGTCTGAACATCGGCATTGATTTTACGGGCGGTTCCATCACCACCATTGAAATGGGCCAACAATTTGATGTGAAAGACGTAAGCAATGTATTAAGCGATCTTGGCATACAGAACGCGCCTATTGTGAAATCGGGCGACAACTGGACGCAGGCGGAGATACGGGTACAGGTGAACCAGGCGGAAGCCGAAGCACAGGCAGATATGTCGTCCGGCATTCTGGCGGGCATCCAGAAAACTTACCCCAACGCCGCCATCATCTCCCAGGACAAAGTGGGCGGCGTTGCCAGCAGCGAACTGGTTTTGGACGCGTTTCTGGCGGTATTGATCGCCTGCGCGCTTATGATGGTTTATATATGGATACGGTTTGAGCTGTATCCGGGCGTGGGGGCGATTATTGCGCTTCTGCATGACGTCATAGTCATGACGGCGGTCATGGCCATCTTCCGGGTGCAGATCAACTCCTCGTATATAGCGGCCTGCCTGACAATCGTCGGTTATTCCATCAACGATACAATCGTGCTTTACGACAGGATCAGGGACAACTACAAGGTTATGGGTTTAAAGAAGTTTACCCGGCGCGAAATCGCGAACACCAGCTTCCGGCAGACGCTGGGCAGGACGATCAACACGTCCTTGACCACGATCATCATGGTGACGTTCCTGTATATCTTCGGCGTTCAGTCCATTAAGGAATTTGCTTTTCCGCTGATCATCGGCCTGTTGTCCGGTACGTATTCGTCCATGTTTATCGCGGTCCCGATCTCTGTTTTCCTGCAGGAAAAAAATATAGACCAGAAGGGTCAGAAGAAAAAAATAAAGCAAAAGGCTGTCAAAGCCACCAAATAAGAAAACAGAAAGCCTTCAGGACGGAGGCTTTTGTTTTATGGAGCCCCCAAAAAGCCGAATGCATTTTGGGGGCGGTCTTTAAGGCGCGGGTTCATTTTATGAGGGTTATATTTAAAAAAAGAAACAATATACCGACCGATACGGAAACGGTCCGGCGGATTGCGGAGACATTCAATCTGAGCGGCAAGCTTGCCGAGCTTCTGTTGGTGCGGTGTATACCGGAGGAAATAGGTGCGTTTTTAAACCCGGATATCCGAAACATGCACGACCCGTTTCTTTTTTACGATATGAAAACAGCGGTGCAGATTATCAGCGCGCATATAAGCGACGGCAAAAAGATCGCCATATTCGGCGACTACGATTCGGATGGCGTCAGTGCGGCGGCAATACTGTACCTGACACTTAAAAAAATGAACGCGGACGTTTCTGTTTTTCTGCCCAGCCGCTCGGAAGGCTACGGGCTAAGCTTGACGGCCGTTTCTAAGATTGCGCAATCGGGCGCTGAGCTGCTGATCACGGTGGACTGCGGCATATCAAGCGCTCATGAGGTGCGCGCGGCACGGGAAGCGGGGATGGCGGTCGTCATTACCGATCACCACGAATGCCCGGACGAGCTGCCCGTGGCCGACGCAATCCTCAATCCAAAAAGAAAAGGGGAGACCTATCCGTTTCGCGACCTTGCCGGGGGCGGCGTTGCCTTTAAACTGGCGATAGCGCTTGCCGGGAAAAACGCATTCGAACTGATCGATCTTGCGGCGGTCGCGACCATCGGGGACGTTGTGCCCCTCCTGGGGGAAAACAGGATCATCGCGGCTAAGGGGCTTTATAAACTGAATGTAGCGCCCATATTGGGCCTGGATATTCTGATGGAGGAGGCGGCTTTGAAAAAACGTCCCGTGGATTCGGAAGGGATCGCCTTCGGATTGGTTCCCCGCATCAACGCGTCCGGTCGGATGGAAGACCCACGGACCGCATTTGAACTGCTCTGCGGCCAGAAGGACCGGGCACAGCTTGAAGCCTTTGCGAAAAAGCTGTGCGCGCTGAACACAAAACGCCAGAGCGTGCAGGAATCCATCATAAAAGAAGGACTTTTCATGGCCGAAGCGTACGCAAAGGAAAGGGTATTGGTGTTGCAGAACGACGATTGGGACACCGGGATCGTCGGTCTGGCCGCTTCAGCCTTAACCGGCGCTTTTGCAAAACCCGCACTTCTTTTTGGGTTTAGGGACGGTCTTTATGTGGGGTCTGCCCGCAGCGTGCCCGGAGTGAATATTTATGAAGCGCTGAAGAACAACGAAGATCTGCTGGAGTCGTTCGGCGGTCACGCGGCCGCGGCCGGCATGTCCGTGAAAAAAGAGAACCTTTCCAGGCTCAGGGAAGCTCTTAAACGCTATATGCTTGATAATTATGCTGAAGAAGATTTTATAAAGAAAGCATTTTATGATATGGAAACCAGTCTTTTAGAAGTGACCGGCGATTTGGTCGGTGAAATTAAAAAACTGATGCCCTTCGGCTGCGGCAACGAATCCGTAAAGCTGTTGCTGAGGGAAGTAGATGTGATTGAAAAACGACCGATCGGTAACGGGAGCCACAGCAGACTGCGCATTGCGCAGGGCGGCGCCGTTATGGATGCCGTCGCATTTAAAACCAAATGCGATGAGATTCCCGCCCGGATGGACGTTCTGGCCAGTCCGCAGATCAACGATTATAACGGCAATGTCGAAGTCGTTCTGGACGCAATCTCAATTTAAAGTGTGCGGTTATTGTCAATGCGGTAAAATAATGGTAGAATAAATTCACATATTTTTAGTGGGTATGGTAAAGTGATCGATACGTACAAGAGTTTTATCAAACGGCACGGATACAAAAGCGATCCGGCCCTGGAAAAAGCATTTATCTTGGCCCAAAAAGCGCATGAGGGGCAATTCCGCCAGTCGGGAGAACCCTTTGTTTCGCATCCTCTTGCCGTTGTCGAGATCCTTGCCGAACTTGGAATGGATACGGATACGATCATCGCGGGTCTGCTTCATGACGTGATCGAAGACACCGATCTCACCATGGATGAGATACAGAAGGAATTTTCCCCGCAGATTTCCAAACTGGTGGACGGCGTCACCAAGCTAAAAAACCTGGAGTTCAAATCCTACGAGGAACAACAAGCAGAGAGCCTTCGGAAGATGTTCCTCGCCATGGCGGCGGACATCCGTGTCATCATTATCAAACTGGCCGACCGTCTGCACAATATGCGGACATTAAAATACCAGACCGAGAACAAACAGATAGAAAAGGCAAAGGAAACGCTGGAGATCTATGCGCCCCTGGCCCACCGCCTGGGGATCAACGCCATCAAATGGGAGCTGGAAGACCTTTCTTTGAAGTATTTGAATACGGACGAATATTTCGAGATCGCCCATAAGATTGAAGGCACGCGCGCGGAGCGCGAGAAGAACCTTAAAGAAGTGATGGATAAGATCCGCGAGAAATTAAAGGAACTCAAGATCAAATGCGATATTGACGGCCGTCCCAAGCACATATACAGCATCTATAAAAAGATGAACGAGAAAAACAAGGTTTTTGAAGAGGTTTACGATCTGGTTGCCATTCGCATTATCGTAAAGACGGTCAAGGATTGCTATGGTGTGCTTGGACTGGTGCACACCATGTGGAAGCCTATCCCCATGCGGTTCAAGGACTATATTGCGGTGCCCAAGCAAAACATGTACCAATCCCTGCATACGACTCTGCTGGGGGACGACGGAAAGCCATTTGAGGTGCAAATACGCACGTACGAGATGCACCGCACGGCGGAATACGGTATTGCGGCGCACTGGAAATACAAAGAAGACATCAAAAAAAACGACGAGGACATGGATGCCCGTCTGGCCTGGCTGCGTGAACTGCTGGAATGGCAGACCGATCTGAAGGATTCCAAGGAATTCATGGAAACCCTGAAAATAGACATCTTCAGCGACAATGTTTTCGTTTTTACACCCAAGGGGGATGTAAAGGATTTCGTTAAAGGGTCTACGCCGCTCGATTTTGCGTACAGCGTGCACAGTGAAGTGGGCAACAAGTGCGTGGGCGCAAGGATCAACGGGAAAATCGTTCCTCTGGACTATAAGCTGAAGACCGGGGATATTGTGGAGATCATCACTTCCCAGTCCTCCAAGGGACCAAGCCGCGACTGGCTCAAGTTCGTAAAAACGGCGCAGGCGCGCAGCAAGATCAAACAATGGTTTAAAAAAGAATACAAGGAAGAAAACATACAAAAAGGCCGGGAGATGCTTGAAAAAGAAGCCAAGCGTCAGGGGTACGAGCTGCACGAACTGATAGACAGCGATATCTTAAAAGCCATTTTTAAGCGCTTTACATTAAAATCGCAAAACGACATGTACGCGGCCATCGGTTACGGCGGTCTTTCCACCAACCAGATATTGTTCCGTCTCATACAGAATTACAAGCTGATCAACAAGATGGCGCAGGAAGGGATAGACAACACCGTCAATGTCAAAACAAGCGCGGCCAAGTCCACGACCGATGGAGTCATGGTAAAGGGCCAGTCCGGCATGGTGGTACGTTTCGCCAAATGCTGCAATCCGGTGTTTGGGGATGAAATCATCGGTTACGTCACCCGGGGCAGAGGCGTTTCTGTTCACAGGAAGGATTGCCGCGCACTGAAAAACGAGGATTTTGAGCTTGAGCGCATGATTTCGGTGGAGTGGGTCGGGAACGAGAAAGCAAGCTATAACGTTGAGATACAGATCATAGCGGACGACCGCACGGGTCTGATTGCGGACATTTCCAAAAGCCTGCTCAACCTCGGGCGGGACATCACCGCGATCAACGCGAAAACGGGCAAATACAGCCACGCGAACATATCCATACGCGTGAATATATCCTCCATAGAAGATCTGAATGAAGTCATCCGCAAACTGGAGTCCCTGCAGGGCGTGGAAAAGGTTTACAGGGTTAATTACTGATGTTTAAAGAAGAAAATAAAAAGGAAAAATCATTTGTATGAGGGCGGTTGTGCAAAGGGTATCTTCCGCCAAGGTGGAATCAAAGGGCGCGCTGCTGGGAGAAATCGGCCGCGGACTGCTTATTTTAATTGGGATAGAGGAAGACGATACCCAAAAAGACATCGACTACATTGTGGATAAATGCGCGAACCTTCGCATATTTGACGATGAGAAGAGCGTGATGAACGTATCCGCACTGCAGAGTAAATGCGCTCTGCTGGTTGTTTCCCAATTCACCATTATGGGCGACGTTCGCAAGGGCAGGCGGCCGAGTTACATTCACGCGGCCTCGCCGAAAATCGCACAAAACGTATTTCGCAAAACGCTGGAAGCCTTTGAAGGGACGGGGCTGCCCCTCCAAACCGGCCGGTTTGCGGCCGACATGCAGGTCTCGCTGCTGAACGACGGTCCGGTGACCATTCTGATGGACAGTAAAAGGGTATTTTGAGTTATAAATAATATACGGAGGTGGGGAATATGAAAGTGCTTACGCTGACGGTGGGCAGCATGATGGAAAATTGTTATATTGTCTACGAGAACGTGGAGGCGGTCGCGATAGACCCGGGCGCGGATGCGCGGGACATTTTGGACACGCTCAAAAAAAACGGTCTGAAACTCACACACATCCTTTTAACGCACGGTCATTACGACCATATCGGCGCGGTGCAGGAATTAAAAGACAAAACAGACGCTAAGATATGTATCCATTTGGACGACGCCGACATGCTGAAGTCCGCAAGAATGAACCTATCCATATCGGTGGGATCGCCCGCGGTCACCTACAGCCCGGACATGCTGTTATATGACGGACAGATTATCGAGACAGGGAAAATGAGCATTCAGGTAATCCATACGCCGGGCCATACGCCGGGAGGCGTATGCTTCGCGATCGGCGACAATCTTTTTACGGGGGACACCCTGTTCAACCGCTCGGTCGGGCGGACGGATTTTCCGGGCGGTTCCGCTGAGCAGCTTGGACGTTCGATGAACAATGTACTGAAAAAACTGTCCAAAAATTATATTGTTTACCCGGGCCACGGCCCGTTTTCCTCGCTCGATTATGAAAAGAAGAACAATCCGTTTATGCGGGGGATGGGATGATTGGGCTCATAACCAATTACAAGCCGTTTTTTGGCGACATATGCGACGAGATTCGTCTGTTTTTTGCCCAAAAAAAGATCGATGACGTTCAAAAGGCCGCTGTATGCGGCCTTTTTGTGCGCGTATTTTTTTATGAAGATGCAATATGGCAGGTTGAATGCGAAGTGATTCTGGACGGAATCATACGGCATGATTACAAAGACAGCATGCCCGGGGAAACAGGAAGCGCATTGCAGGTAAAGAAAATAAAGAAACGTTTCGTAAAAAAAGCGGTATACGAACTATTAAAAGAATATACGGGACAAAAACCGCCCTGGGGCGCGCTGACCGGTATACGCCCGACCAAACTGGCGCGGGATCTGCTGTCCGAAATGGGCAAGAACGCACGCGATTTTTTTCAAAAAGAATTCGATGTGGACGCCCCAAAAACACAGCTCGCTTTCGACATTGTTGAAACCCAGCTGCCTGTGATAGAAAAAATAACAAATCATGATATTGATATCTATGTGGGGATTCCGTTCTGCATCTCCAGATGTTCTTACTGTTCATTTGTCTCCCGCGACATCGGCAAATGCAAGGGGCTGGACGCGCAGTACATGGAGGCGCTCTTGTGCGAGATCAACGGAGCGAAGGACATCCTTTTGGGCAGGAATATCCGGTGCGTGTATGTTGGCGGCGGTACGCCCACCGCGCTGTCCGCAGCGCAGCTAAAAATGCTGTTTAAAGCGGTCAATCAAAGTTTTCCAGGGTATACGGAATTTACGGTGGAAGCCGGCCGTCCGGATACCATTGACGAAAACAGGCTGAAGGTGATACGCGACGCGGGCGCGACGCGCATCTGCGTCAACGCGCAGACTACCAATACGGATACGCTTGCAAGGATCGGCAGGGCGTACGGTTCCGCGGAATTCGGCCGCGCGTTTGAGCTGGTGCGGAAATTCGGGTTTGATAACGTGAATACCGACATCATTCTTGGACTGCCCGGGGAAAACCTATCGGATGTAAAAAAGACGCTCGCGGACGTGTGCGCGTATAAACCGGAAAACGTCACCGTGCATACGCTGGCGGTTAAAAACGCGGCGAATCTCACGCTGGAGGAAACGCAAAAATACGCGGACGCGGATGCGGTGAACGGGATGGTGGAATTCTCGCGAACCTTTCTTCAGGACAGGGGATACCTTCCTTATTACCTGTACCGCCAGAAATATATGGCGGGCAATATGGAGAACGTGGGGTACGCGCAGCCCGGAAAACTGTGCCTGTATAATATAGACATTATGGAAGAACTGGCTGACAACGTAAGCTTTGGCGCGGGAGGGATGTCCAAGCGCATATTCCATGGAAAAAACCGGATCGAACGCTCCTGCAATTTAAAGGAAGTCGGTTTATATATAAGAAGTATAGACGACATGATCGGGCGCAAGCATCAACTCTTCAAGTGATGATTCTATACCTTTCTTTTATACGAAAGAAAGGTAAAAGATAAGGGCATGATTGACACTGATAGCGCTGGTAGTTATAATATTATGGTTAAGATTAATGATTGGAAGGGATGGATGAGCCATTATCACCAAAGCGCCCAAGGGAACGAAAGACATACTTCCTGCCGAAAGCTATAAATGGCATTATTTAGAGAATATCATACGGGAAATTTGTGCGAAGGGCGGATACCGGGAAATTCGGACGCCCGTTTTTGAGCATACCGAGCTTTTTTTACGCGGCGTGGGCGACACCACGGATATTGTGCAAAAAGAGATGTACACGTTTGAAGACAAGGGCGGCAGGTCTATTACTTTGAAACCCGAAGGCACGGCCGGCGTGGTGCGCAGCTTTGTGGAGAACGGCCTTTCATCCCAGGCGCAGCCCACCAAAATGTATTATCTTACCACCCCCATATTCCGCTATGAAAACCCGCAGTCCGGACGGCTGAGGGAACACCACCAGTTCGGGGTGGAAGTATTCGGCGCGCGGTCCGCTTCGGTGGACGCGGAGATTATCATGATCGCGCTCACTCTTTTTGGCAAGCTGGGGATCAAGGGTCTGAAACTGCATATCAACAGTATCGGCTGCCCAAACTGCAGGCCGTCTTACAACGCGATGCTGAACAAATATTTCACTTCCAGAAAAGAAGAACTCTGTCCCACCTGCAGGGAGCGGCTTAATAAAAACCCGCTGCGGATATTGGACTGCAAAGAGGAAAAGTGCAGGCGGGTGATTGCCGGCGCGCCCGTGATGGTGGACGGGCTGTGCATGGAATGCGCGGACCATTTTGAGAGTTTAAAAGAATATCTGGAAGCGATGGATATCAGCTATGAAATAAACCCGTTTATCGTTCGGGGGCTTGATTACTATACAAAAACAGTGTTTGAGATTATTTCAGACATCATCGGTTCGCAGGGAACGGTATGCGGCGGCGGCCGGTACGACAAGCTGATTTCGGAAGTCGGCGGGCAGGACATGCCCGGGATCGGCTTCGGGCTGGGAATGGAACGGCTGCTGATGGTGATGGAAAACGAGAAGATCGCCATCCTTGAGCAGCGGCTTTTCGACGTATATTTTGTCACGATGGGCGAAGAAGCAAAGAAAAAAGCGTTTTCGCTGGTGGCCGAGCTCAGGGAAAAAGGCTTGCGATCTGATTGTGACCATTGCGAACGCAGCTTAAAAGCGCAGTTCAAATACGCGGACAAATGCGGTGCGCCATTCGTGGCCGTGATCGCGGAGGACGAGATGAAAACCGGGGCGGCCAAGGTGCGCGACATGCGCACGGGCATCGAGACAAATATACAATTTTCTGAATTAAAATCTTATATAATGCAGGAGAAGTAATCTATGGGCGAATTATTAGAGGGCTGGAAAAGAACAGGGCTATGCGCCGGATTCACCGAATCGGACATCGGAAAAAGCGTCACGCTGATGGGCTGGGCGAATACGCGCAGGGACCTTGGCGCCCTTATTTTTATTGACCTCCGGGACCGATCGGGGATCATGCAGGTGGTTTTTGACGCGTCTGATTTTAAAGGCGATTTTTCAAAGGTTGAGGGAATCCGAAGCGAATATGTGCTGGCGGTCCGGGGCGATATTGTGAGGCGGTCGAAAGAAACCGTAAACCCCAAGCTGCCAACCGGCACTATTGAATTGAAGGTTACCGATCTTAAAATACTGAGCGCGGCGATAACGCCGCCTTTTGAGATTGAGGACAATACAAAGGTGCGCGAGGAACTGCGTCTTAAATACAGGTATCTGGATCTGCGCAGGCCCGAGATGCAAAGCAATTTGATGCTGCGCAATCGCATGTCCATTTGTGCGCGCAAGTTTTTGGACGAAAACGGTTTCATGGAGATCGAGACCCCCATGCTGATCAAGAGCACGCCCGAGGGCGCGCGCGATTACCTGGTTCCTTCCAGGGTGCATCCGGGCGCGTTCTATGCGCTGCCCCAGTCCCCGCAGATTTTCAAGCAGCTTCTCATGGTATCCGGATTCGACCGGTATTACCAGATCGTCAGGTGCTTTCGGGACGAGGACTTAAGGGCGGACCGGCAGCCCGAATTCACGCAGATCGATATGGAAATGTCATTCGTGGAAGCGGACGATGTGATCGCACTGAACGAACGTCTAATCCAGCGCATTTTCAAAGAGGTGATGGATGTGGATATAAACATACCGCTGCGCCGGTTTACCTACCGGGAAGCCATGGACCGGTTCGGCACGGACAAACCGGACACGCGCTTCGGCCTGGAGCTAAAGGACCTGAGCGATATCGTCGCAAATTCCGAATTTAAAGTATTCTCAGGTGTTGTCGCCAAGGGCGGCAGCGTGCGCGCGATTAACGCAAAAGGCTGCGCGAATATACTGGCGCGGCGCGAGATCGACGCGCTGGTGGAGTTTGTGAAGATTTACGGCGCAAAAGGCATGGCCTGGATCTTAATTCGCGAGGACGGGCTCAATTCGCCCATCACCAAGTTTATGACCGAGGAGGAGATCGCCGCCATCATGCAGCGCATGGACGGACAGGTGGGGGATATCATTTTCTTTGTTGGCGATAAGAACAAAGTGGTTTTTGATTCGCTGGGCAACCTTCGTTTGAAGCTGGCGGATAAACTGTCCCTGATCAAAGAAAGCACTTTCGACCTGTTGTGGGTGACCGAATTTCCGCTGGTGGAATATAGCGAGGACGAGAAACGCTATGTAGCCATGCACCACCCGTTCACCATGCCCATGGACGAGGACATCGGGCGTCTTGAGAGTGCGCCCGAAACGGTGCGCGCAAAGGCGTACGATATCGTGCTGAACGGCACGGAGATTGGGGGCGGGAGCATCCGTATCCACAGCCCGCAACTGCAGGAAAAAATGTTCGAGGCTACAGGGTTTTCCCGGGAAAAAGCATGGGACCAATTCGGATACATGATGGAGGCGTTCAAATACGGGACGCCGCCGCACGGCGGGCTGGCCTATGGCCTGGACCGACTGGCTATGATCATGGCGGGCAGGGTTTCCATACGGGATATGATCGCGTTCCCCAAGGTGCAGAACGCGTCCGACCTGATGTCAGCTGCGCCCGCCCAGGTGGATAATGCGCAGCTTAAGGAGCTGCACATCAAGTTAGAAGAAAACCAATGAGCGAAGTAATGAAGGAAACGGGACAGGTGCTTAAAGTTTCGAACGGCCAGGCGCAAGTGCTTTTCAACCGCACCTCGGCGTGCGGTAAGTGCAAGGCCTGCGGCATGGCAGCCGGAAACAATCAGATCATCGTCACCGCGCAAAACAAAGTGAATGCAAAGGAAGGCGACAGGGTGGAAGTGCAGTTCACCTCCAAAAACGCGCTTACGACTTCCGCCATCGCGTATCTGTTTCCGCTTGCCATGCTGATCGCCGGACTGGCTGTGGGATTCAACATTCCGGTGCAAATGGACCGGCAGGCTTTTGCGGCCATTATGGGCATCGGCTTTACGGCCGGGGCCTTTGTGATATTAAAAATTGCAAATCCATTCTTTAAAAGGAAATTTACAAACGTTTACGAGATAACCAAACTACTTTAGAAAGCAGGCCTTTTAAGAGTTGTATCTAAAGCGGATCGAGCTGAACGGGTTTAAGTCGTTCAACAAAAGAAAAGAATTTATCATCAAAAACGGGATCACCGGCATTGTCGGCCCCAACGGGAGCGGCAAAAGCAATATTGCGGACGCCATCCGCTGGGTTCTTGGCGAGCAGAGCTCCAAAAATCTGCGCGGCACCCATATGGAAGACGTGATCTTCAACGGAAGCCAGGAACTCGTGAGGAAAGGATACTGCGAGGTTGAACTTGTTTTTGACAACTCGGATATGCGGATACAATCCGAATACACCGAGATTTCCGTGCGCCGCAAAATGTACCGTTCGGGCGAGAGCGAATATTCCCTCAACAATACGAACTGCCGTTTAAAGGACATTTTAGAGATGTTCCGGGACACCGGCATCGGAAAAGAGGGGTATTCCATCATCGGGCAGGGGAAGATAGACGAAATACTGAACAACAAGGCGATCGCGCGCAGAAAGGTATTCGAGGAAGCCGCGGGCATTATGAAATACCGCGTGCGCAAGGAAGAAGCCGAGCGCAACCTTGAAAAAACGCATGAGAACATTCTGCGCCTGGAAGACATTCTGGCGGAGCTGGAAAGCCAGATCGAGCCGCTGGAAAAACAGATGCAGGACGCCAAGCGCTATATGGCCATGCGCGAACGCCTTAAGTTCCTGGAAGTGAACCTATACCTGTACAATCAGGAAAAAAGCGCCGAGCGCATTCAAAAACTGAACGACCAGCTTGAGGAAAACGAACAGGAGCAAAAAGAGGCTGCGGAGGCGTCCAAGGCCATCTCCGAACGGCTATCCGCACTCAAAGCGGACTATCAGCTGCTGCAGTTTGAACTGGACGAACATAACCGCAGGATCGCCGATTTTGGGAGCAACCAGGAAAAACTGCGCGGAGAACTCAACGTGCTTACGGAAAAAGAAAGCAACATACGCATGCGTCTTAAGGAGTTGACCGAACAAAGCGGCAGCACCGCGCAATCCCTGCAGGATAAGACGCAAATGGCGGATGAGCTTACCGCCAAAATAGAGGAACTGAACGCGGTCATCGACGAAAAATTCAAAACGATACGGGATATGCGCGAGGAAAGCGAGCGGATGACGGACGGAGCTGGGAGCAGTTTTGAACGCGCCAACGCCCTTAAAATCAAGGCCGCGGAGATGCGGGACGAAATCGAAGCCGCACGCCGGGAAGTCGGCGAAAAGAACGTATTGCTTACTGTGGTTTCCCAAAAACGCGAGGAAACGAATGCGGGCATTTTTACTGCTGCCCAGAGCATTGAAGATCTGAACGCGCAGAAGGCGGAAAAGGAAAAAGCGCTGGACGCGGGCAGAAAAGAAAACGCAAACCTGCTTAAAGAGGCCAACGGTCTCGCGGCCGACATCAAGCAGCTGCAGGAGCAGTCTGAAAAAGCAAGGGCGGAGCTTGAAGAAAACAAGCAGCAACTTAACCAGAATATATCCAATCAAAATCTTTTAAACGATATCAGGGAGGGGTACGAAGGCTACCAGGCCAGCGTAAAATCCCTTTTCGGCGCGGCGAAGGAAGACGAAACGGTCAAAAAGAAACTGATCGGTACTTTTGCCGAACTGGTGGACGTGCCCCAAAAATACGAAACGGCGATCGAAGCCGTCCTGGGCAGCGCGCTGCAGAACGTTGTGGTGCAAAGCGAGGAGGACGCCAAAGATGTGATCGGCTATCTGCGTAAAAAACAACTGGGACGGGTGACTTTCCTTCCGCTTGCGGCGCTTTCCGTAAAATATCTCGCGGACAGTGAAAAAAAATCCATTGGCAACCTCGCGATTTGCGTGGCCTCCGAAGTCATCCAGTGCAAGGGCAATGTTCGTTTGGCCGTAGATTTTCTTCTTGCGCGCACCGTGATTGTGGAGGATATGGAAACAGCCATTGCCCTCATGCGTAAAACGGGCTACGCTTTTCGCACGGTAACGCTCAAGGGCGATATTATGCGCCCCGGCGGGATCATAACCGGAGGCAGCCTGGAGACCAGGCAAACGGGGCTATTGTCCCGCAACCGTATGATTGCGGAGATGGGCATCAAGATCAAGGCGGCAAAAATGCGCGTTGAAAAGCTCGAAAAACAGTCGGAAGAATTATTAAAGCAGATCGGCGAAAAACAGGAAAACAAAGAAAACCTTCTCAGCATTATCCGCGAGAAGGAGATAGAGACCACCCGTACAGCGCAGCAGACGGACGGGCTTATTGAACAATTGTCGTCTACGCAGGAGAAGAAAAACGGCCTGGAAGACCAGCTTGTTAAAACGGATGCGCAAACCGCGGAAATTAAGGCCGTCCTTTTAGAAAAGGAACCTGCGCTTATGAATATGCAGGATGCCTATGAGCGTTTGCTGGCCGATCTTGGCGATGCGGAGTTGGCCTTGAGCCGTGAATCCGAGGTGAGGTCCGCCATGCGCGAGGTTCTTTCCAAAGAAGAAATCGCGCAAAACGAAACGGTTTCACAAAAGAATATGCTGCTCAATGAACTTGAATTTATAAGAAACGGTATCCGCGAAGCAAACGAACAGATGGGCCTGGTCGGCGAACAGGCGGAAGGGCTGGAAAAGGAACTGAAATTCGTTATTCTTGCGCAAAAACATGAGACGGCCGAGCGCCTGGACGACTTGACGATGCAGCTAAAGAACGCAAGCGCGCTTGCGCAGGAAAAATACGCGCAGCGGAGCGAATTTGCCGGGCTGCAAAAAGACCTGGAAGAAAAACACGAAGAATTAAATGCAAGGAAAAACGACCTGATCGAGCAGAAATACAGGATTATTGCGAACATAGAAAAGACCGAGCTGATCAAAGAAAACCTTGAAAACAATATCTGGGACGATTACGCACTGACTTTTGCGAATGCGGAAAAGCTCCGCGGTGATTTCACCTACATGAACGGGACGCGCGAGATCGACGAGATCAAGGAGGAAATCGCTTCCATGGGCCTGGTCAATCCCAACGCGATCGAAGACTACGCACGGGTGAGCGAACGTCTTAAGCACCTGTGCGTGCAGCGGGACGACCTTGTGCGCGCGGGCGCAGACCTTAAGGTGGTCATCGAATCCCTGCTGGGGGACATGAAGGAATGCTTCATGCAGAAGTTCGACCAGATCAATGTTAATTTCGCGGAAGTGTTCGGCCAGCTTTTCGGAGGCGGGCATGCCGAGGTACTGCTGGCTGGCAACAATGATGCGGACGTAATGGACAGCGGCATTGAGATTATCGCCGAGCCGCCCGGCAAAAAGCTGCAGAACATAAGCCTGCTGTCCGGCGGAGAAAAGGCGCTGACGGCCATCGCGCTGATGTTTGCAATGCTGCACATCAACCCGTCGCCCGTCTGCCTGCTGGACGAGATCGACGCGCCGCTGGACGAAGCCAACGTGGTCCGATTCTCGGAGTATTTAAAGGCGCTGTCCCAAGGCCTGCAGTTCATCGTGATCACGCACCGGAAACCCACCATGGCTGTGTGCGACACGCTGTACGGCATTGCGATGCACCAGAAAGGCGTGTCCGAGGTTGTTTCCGTCGAATTGAGTTAGGAGACCATTCATGGGATTTTTCGATAAATTAAAAGAGCGGGTAGGCAAGACCCGCGGCAATATTTCAGACAGGCTGAATACCGTGATCAAGAATTTCCGCCGGGTGGACGAAGATTTTTTTGAAGAACTCGAAGAAATACTTATTTTGTCCGATATGGGGATACAAACTGCGGGCAAGGTGATGGAAGAACTGCGCGCATCCGTCCGCGACCGGAATATCAAGGAAACCGAACAGATCAAGGAGATACTGACCGGCATTGTGGACGGGATTATGAAGGCCCCGCCGCTGGTTCTGAAATATCCGTGCGTATTTTTGGTGGTGGGCGTGAACGGCGTTGGAAAGACCACCGCCATAGGCAAGATGGCCGCCTATTATAAATCCAAAGGCGCGTCGGTCATGCTGGCGGCCGCGGACACTTTCCGTGCCGCCGCGTCCGAACAGCTTTCCATATGGGGGGAGCGCACGGGTGTGCGCGTGATCAAATACGCGGAGGGGGCGGACCCTGCCGCGGTGGTTTTCGACGCGGTCGACGCAGCAAAACACGCGAAAACGGATCTGCTGATCGCGGACACCGCCGGCCGGCTGCATAACAAAAAAAATTTGATGGCCGAACTGGAAAAGATTGACCGGGTAATCAAAAACAGTTATCCAAAGGCGCAGCGGGAAACCTTTCTTGTGCTGGACGCCACCACCGGGCAAAACGCCATATCCCAGGCCAAGATGTTTACCGAAGCGGTCCCTATTACGGGGATCATCCTGACCAAGCTGGACGGGACCGCCAAAGGCGGCGTTGTCTGTGCGGTCAAAGAAACGGTGGGTGTGCCCGTACGGTTCATAGGAGTCGGCGAAAGCGTGGACGATTTGCAGCCATTTGATTCGAAAGAATTTGCACGCGCGATAATAGAATAAAGCTTGACAACAATAAAATGTTCGGATATAATTCAAAAGGTGTAAAGTAAATGTGCTTTACACCTGTTTTGAAAAAAGATTCGGAGCAAATGCATGAGCTTTGAAAAAGATCTGAAATGGTCGCTGTACCTGGATGTTTACGGCGGCATGCTGACCGAAAAGCAGCGAAGGCTTTTCGATCTTTATTACAACGAGGACTGCTCGCTTGCCGAGATCGCGGAACTGCTTGCCATCACCCGGCAGGGCGCTTTGGACGGTATAAAGCGCGCGCAGGAAAAACTGCTTGGCCTGGAGGAAAAACTGGGGCTGGTTGCACAGACGTTGGAGGACCCAAATGGCGTTTGAAGGAATTGCCGAAAAACTGCAGACTGTATTTAAAAAGCTGACGGGCAGGGGAAAACTTTCGGAGGCGGACATCCGCGCTGCCCTGCGCGAAGTCAAGCTGGTGCTGCTGGAGGCGGACGTTAACTTTACGGTGGTGAAGCAGTTTATAAAGAGTGTGTCCGACAAGGCGACGGGGCAGGAGATACTGGAAAGCCTGACGCCGGGGCAGCAGGTGATCCGTGTGGTACGGGACGAAATGACCGAACTTCTGGGTGGTACGCTGTCCAACATTAAAATGGCGTCCAGCCCGCCGACCGTGATTTTGATGATGGGCCTGCAGGGCGCGGGCAAAACGACGTTCTGCGCAAAACTTGCCCAGTATTATAAGAAAAAAGGCAGAAAGCCCTTACTGGTCGCCTGTGATATCTACCGCCCGGCCGCCATTAAGCAGCTGCACGTTGTCGGGCAGCAGGCCGGGGTGGACGTTTTCGACATGGGAACGGAAAAACCCGAAAAGATCTACAAAGAAGCATTGAAACTGGCGGACAGGAGTGGGATCGATCTGATTATTGTTGATACCGCGGGACGCCTGCATATAGACGAAGAAATGATGGGAGAGCTCAAAACCCTGAAAAAAAAGGCGAACCCGACCGAGACCCTTCTTGTATTGGATGCCATGACCGGCCAGGACGCCGTTACGGCTGCGGGAGCGTTCCATGAGGCTGTTGGTATCGACGGCGTGATTCTGACCAAGATAGACGGCGATACGCGCGGCGGCGCGGCCATGTCCGTGCGGGCGGTGACCGGCAAACCCATCAAATTTGTGGGAACAGGCGAAAAAACAGGGGACATCGAGCCCTTTTATCCGGACCGGATGGCTTCCCGTATTTTAGGGATGGGAGACGTGCTGACATTGATCGAAAAGGCGGAAACCGCCTTTGAGGATAAAAAAGCGCTGGAACTGCAAAAGCGCATCAGCCGCGACCAGATGACGCTGGAAGATTTTCTGGATCAGATGGAGCAGCTGCGCAAGATGGGGGACATGGGCGACATTTTGAAGATGCTGCCGGGGGGCAGCAAGCTTTCCGGGCTTTCTATAGACGAAAAGCAGCTTTCCCGGACCGAGGCGATCGTAAAATCCATGACGATGCAGGAACGGCGCAATCCGGGGGTTATAAACGGTTCGCGGAGAAAGCGCATCGCGGCGGGCAGCGGCACCAAGATACAGGATGTGAACCGCCTTTTGTCCCAGTTTGAGCAAATGAAAAAAATGCTCAAATCTTTCTCGGGAAAAAAAGGAAAACGAGGGATGCTCAATATGCCGTTTTAACGGCTAATATAGGTAAAATTAAAGGAGAAATATTTATGGCAGTAAAAATGAGACTTAAAAGAATGGGCGCTAAAAAGAAACCGTTTTACAGGATCGTTGTCGCGGACGCGCGTTCGCCTAGAGACGGCCGTTTCATAGAGGAAATCGGCTACTACAATCCTTTGAGCAAGGAACTCAAGATGGACAAAGAAAAGGCCGTCGGCTGGATTTCCAAAGGCGTACAGCCCACCGATACCGTACGGGCACTGCTCAAAAAAAGCGGCGCGATCGAATAGGAGAATTGTTTTATGGTAGAACTGGTTAAATACATCGCAAAAGCGCTGGTGGACAGCCCGGACGACGTCAAGGTGGCCCAGCGCGAAGAGGAAGACGCCTACGTGATCGAACTCACGGTTGCGCCGGACGATATGGGCAAAGTGATCGGCAAACAGGGCCGCATCGCAAAGGCCATCCGCACGGTGGTCAAGGCGGCGTCCGCCAAATCCGATAAAAAATATGTTGTGGATATCATAGACTGAAGTGAAAAAGGAATTTTTCGAACTGGGCCGGATATTGAAGCCCCAGGGAATACGCGGAGAGATCAAAATAAACGCGTATACGGACGACATGGAAAGGTTTGCGTATCTTTCCCATGTGTATGTCCAAAGGGCCGGAGAGATGCAAAAAATGCCGGTGCAGTCCAATCGGACGGACCATGCGTTTGCCTATCTGAAACTTAAAGGCGTTGAAAGCCGCGATGCAGCCGAGACGCTCAGGGGCATTATGCTGTACATTGACAGAACAAACGCAGCAAAATTGCCCGAGGGCAGACATTATATTGAGGATATGATCGGCCTTTTGGTGGTGGACACGAAGGGGAACGAGCTGGGAAAGCTTACGGAAATCATCAAAACGGGCGCGGCGGATGTTTTTTGCGTTGCCGGCGAAAACCGCATGATGATGTTCCCGTCCGTTCCGCATGTGGTGCTTTTAACGGACGTGGAAGCAGGCCGAATCATGGTGGATGCGGACAAACTGAAAGAGGTTTGCGTGTATGATGATCTTTAATTGCATGACGCTGTTCCCGGAGATGTTTACGGGATTTACGGGAACCAGCCTGTGTGCGCGCGCAATCGAAAACGGGATCATCGAGGTCAATCTGGTAAATTACAGGGATTATACGCAAGACAAGCATGGCCGTGTGGACGATTATCCTTTTGGCGGCGGCGCGGGGATGCTGATTACCCCTCAGCCGGTTTTCGATTGCCTTAACGATCTTCATCAAAGGTTTGCGGGCAAAAAGACACTGAACGCCTACATGTCCGCTTCGGGCAGGACGCTTGACCAGAAAACCGCACGGGAACTTTCCGGCTGCGAAGTGCTGAATATATTATGCGGGCATTACGAAGGCGTGGACCAGCGGATCGTTGACAATTGCATCGATATGGAAATTTCCATCGGCGATTATGTTCTTACCGGCGGGGAACTTCCGGCCATGGTGCTGATGGACTGCGTGATGCGCTTTGCGGGCGTGTTGGGGAGCGATGAGGCGCATTCGGAAGAATCCCATTACGACGGGCTTTTAGAATACCCGCAGTATACCCGCCCGGCGGATTTCCGCGAACTGCAGGTGCCCGATGTGCTGCTGTCCGGCCATCATGCAAACATTATGGAATGGCAGAGGGAAATGTCTCTCATAAAAACGGCGGCCGTGCGGCCCGATCTTCTTAAAAAGGCAACTTTGTCCGAAAAGGATTTGAAACTGCTTAAAAAAAATAAAATCGACCTTGATTTCAGGGAAGGTTTATGATAAAATTTCTGTTGTTTGTAATACGGACGGTCCGCTGCCTGGGAAGCAGGCAAGAACGTCTTGGTGGGAAGGAGGCTTGAACAAAATGAACGAAATTATTAAAGCCGTTGAAAAAGACCAGCTTAAAACCGATGTGCCGGAAATGAAGATCGGCGATACGCTGAAAGTCCATGTGAAAGTTATCGAAGGCGCAAGGGAGAGGATACAGGTTTTTGAAGGATATCTGATCGCGCGCAAAGGCGGCGGCCTGACCGAAACGATCACTGTCCGCCGCGTATCCTACGGGATCGGCGTCGAGCGGGTTTTCCCCGTGCATTCGCCGCGCATCGCGAAGATCGAAGTGGTTCGGTCGGGGAGCGTGCGCAGGGCAAAGCTGTACTATCTGAGAGACAGAATCGGAAAGTCGGCAAGAATAAAGGAAAAATAAAAAAACGGGGGCTTTTCAAAGCCCCTTTTTACTAAAACAATCCATTAAATTAAACTTTTATAACATGGATGATTGGAGCGTCCAAATGGATATTCAGTGGTATCCCGGACACATGCAGAAAGCAAAACGGAAACTGGCCGAGCAGCTTAAACTGATCGACGTGGTGATCGAGGTGCTGGATGCGCGTCTGCCCGAAGGGACGAGAAATCCGGATTTCGACGAGCTTTTTTCAGGAAAAAAGAGATTTTATGTTTTGAATAAGGCCGATTTGGCCGATCCTTCGGTCACAAAAAAATGGATAACGTATTATACCGGCCAGGGGATTCCCTGCGCCGCCTTTTCCGCAATATCTTCCGATCCCGGCCCGCTCACGAATGCCATACTCGCGCTCGCCGCACAGATGGTTAAGCGCTGGCGTGAAAAGGGCGTGAATAAAATCGTGCGCGCTATGGTGGCGGGCATTCCGAACGTTGGTAAATCCGCCGTTTTAAACCGGCTTTCACAGTCAAAGAAAATGAAAGAAGGCAACAAGCCGGGTGTTACGCGCGGCCTGCAATGGGCGAAAGTAAGCCCCTATTTTGAGGTGATGGACACCCCGGGCATACTTATGCCTAAAATAGAAAACGAAGAAACGGCTGCCAGGATTGCCGCCATCGGAAGCATAAAGCTAGAAGTGCTGGAAACCCAGAGCCTTGTGTTTTATTTAATACAAATATTAACAAAATATTCACCCAATCTTCTTAAAAAGAGGTATAATTTAGATAGTCTGGACCAAAACGCACACGAAGTTTTAATGGAAATCTGCAAAAAAAGAGGATTTCTTATGAAGGGTGGAGAATTCGACACCGAGAGGGGCGCAAAGATCGTTCTGGATGAATTCAAGAACGGAAAGATCGGCAGGATTTCCCTGGAGGTGCCCGAATGAAGGCGGAAGACAGGCAAAACGATCTTTTGCGCAGGCTCATTCAAACGGAAACGGAATGCCGCGAAAAAGGGTACCGCCTGATTGCCGGCGCAGACGAGGCGGGCAGGGGCCCGCTGGCCGGTCCGGTGGTCGCAGCCTGTGTGATCTTGCCCGAAGGAAAGCTTATACCCGGCGTCAACGATTCAAAAAAGCTTTCGGAAAAAAAAAGGGAAGAGCTTTACGAAAAAATCATAGGCACAGCCCTTGCGTATGGGACCGGCATTGTTGAGCGGGATGTGATCGACCGGATCAATATTTTGAACGCGACCCGCCTGGCGTTTAATAAAGCGGTGGGTTTCATGAAGATTCAGCCCGATTACCTGTATACCGACTATATCGACCGGCTGGACGTTGCCTGCCCCTGGACGCCTGTGAAGAAAGGCGACGCCAAAATCTATTCCGTAGCGGCCGCATCCATCGTTGCCAAGGTCACGCGGGACCGGATTATGCGCGAATATGATAAAATCTATCCCGCGTACGGTTTCGGAAAGCACAAGGGATACGGGACACGCATGCATGTTTTGGCGATCATTGAATTCGGTCCCTCGCCGCTGCACCGGCAAAGCTTTATAAAAAACATTGCGGAGTCTGTAAAATGAACAACCAGCTCGTCGGAAAATACGGGGAAGATATTGTTTGCAGGCATCTTAAGAAAAACGGATGCAAAATCCTGGAAAGAAATTTCCGTACACGGTTCGGCGAAATTGATATAATTGCTTACAAAAAAGGCCATACTGCATTTGTGGAAGTAAAAACAAGAAACAATGACGCATTCGGCTCCCCGGCCGAATCGGTGGGCGCAAGGAAACAAAGATCCATCATTTTGGCTGCGCAGGAGTACATTTCGCAATACGGGGATGCAAAAGCGGATTTTTCGTTTGACGTTGCCGAGGTTCTCCTGAAGGAGGGCAGCCCGACGATCCATTATATTGAAAACGCATTTATTGAATGAGGGAGTTCATGAGAGCAAACGCAGTTTTGATGGGCGGGCCCCAAAAAAACTCAATATTTTTCGAGGCGTCGTTATACGGTTTGATCGCCCTCACATCCGTTCTGATGATGGCTGCAGCCCGCTCGCAGGATTATGCCGCAATTCTGGCAACAAGCGGAACGATCCTGCTGCTGGGTGTTTACGCCCTTTATGTTCTCAGCCAAAACAAGCATTTCGCCGTATCGACACCCGGACAACTGATTGGCGTTATGGTTTTTGCGGGTATACTGACCCGGCTGGCGCTGGCCGCAGGCATATACGGATATATTACGGATATCGACTGTTTTGTAGGGTGGTCGCAGATCGCGTACGGCGGCGGTCTGGATCATTTTTATACCAGCGGCTATTTTGCAGATTACCCGCCCCTGTATATGTACGTCCTGTATTTTTTGGGTCTGCTCCAAAGCGTGTTTTCCATCCAAGCCAATGTTTTATTGATCAAGCTTCCGGCGATCGCCTGCGACATCGTCCTTGCGTTGCTGATATACAGGGCGGCCAGGCAGAAACTGGACAACACGCAGGCGATCTTCGTCTTTGCATGTTTAATCATCAATGCCGCGCTCATTGTCAATTCGGCCGCATGGGGGCAGATCGATATTCTTTTTGTTTTGCTGGCGCTGATATGCATATACCTTTTGATGAAAGAAAAATACGCGCCGGCGGTCGTCGTATTTGTTCTGGCGTTTCTGTTAAAAGTTCAGGCTGTTCTGATTGGTCCGGTATTTCTGTATGTGCTTGCACGGGGCCTTTATAAAAGAAGCAGCCTTAAAAAGACGCTGGCAGGTTTTTTGTTGGGAATCGCGGCGGGGACGGGCATCGGCCTGCTGCTCATCCTTCCGTTTACCGGCGGACGGCCGCTCACCTGGATCATAGACCTTTATTTGAACAGCCTGGGCGGGTACAGTAATGTTGCGATCAACGCCTTCAATCTTTACGGGCTGCTTGGACTGAACTGGGCGCCGCTCGCGACCACCTTTTTGGGACTGCCATTCAATGCATGGGGGTATATGGCCATTGCGGCAGTATGCGGCTACGCGGCCTGGCTCTACCGGCTGGACCCGAGGGGCGCAAACCTGTTCAATATAGCGGCGTTCATTACCCTGGGCGTCTATATGTTTGCCCACAGCATGCATGAGCGGTATTCTTTCGCAGCGCCCATTTTTCTGCTTATGGCGTTTATTTTTATGAAGGACAAAAGGCTTTTTTATGCGTCCATGTTGAATTCGGGCGCGGTATTGATTAATCAATGCGTTGCCTTTGCGTATTATAATCAGTGGATACCCTACGATCTTATGGCGTGGGTTTCCGTTTTGAATTTGGTTTCGTTCATATATGCGGCGGTGGTGATCACAAAAAACGCCTCATATTATCATAAAAATAAAAGGTTGGTGGCAAATGAAGAGCAAAAGAATCCGGCTTGAAACAAATGAGCACAACGGCGCTGCGGACCCCCTGACCGTTCAGGAACCTCTGGGAAAGGGGTTTAAACCTTATAAAAGCCCGATCGATGCAAGGGACAAATGGATCATGCTTTTGATTGCGCTCATTTACGCGGTCGTCGCCTATGTAAATTTAGGCAGTTTTACGGCGCCCGAGACGCAGTGCAAAATGAACGAAACCGTCATTATAAAGTTGGAGGAGCCTTCCAATATCGGTGATATCCGCTATTATGCGGGGATAGGGGAAGGCACCATCCAATTTGAGTATTCCACGGACGGAGAGGCCTATTATCCTGTAACGGACACAGAAGGCAAGGTGGTTACGGCCGTCGAATATAAAAACTCTGAAATGTATGTCTGGCGGATCACCAAAACGAGCATCCACGCTTCCTATATTAAAATAGACGTTATAAAGCCGGGCATGAACATCAACGAGATTGCAGTCTTTGATACAAAGGGCAATAGGCTGCCCCTTAATTCCGCGTTACTCCAAGGAGTCGTCTTTGCGGAAAATATGCATCCGCAGAACCTGATTGACGAGCAGGACATTGTTCCGGCCCAGCCGTCCTATATGGATGAAATGTATTTCGACGAGATCTATCACGGACGGACGGCATACGAGGAGATCCACCATTTAAAGATATACGAAATCACGCATCCGCCGCTGGGAAAAGATATCATGACCATCGGCCTTCATCTGTTCGGGATGACGCCTTTCGGATGGCGCTGCGTAGGCACGCTGTTCGGCGTGCTGATGCTGCCGCTGATCTATATCTTTGCGAAGTCGCTGTTCAAGAAACGGCGGTACGCAGTTTTCGCAGCCATATTGATGGCGGCCGACTTTATGCATTTTTCTCAGACGCGAATAGGAACCATAGACAGTTACAGCGTGTTTTTCATCATGCTGATGATGCTGTTCATGTATTATTATACGCAGCACAACTTCAATTTCCAGCCGCTTAAAAAAACCCTGCTGCCCCTGTTTTTATGCGGTCTTGCATTCGGGCTGGGGGCGGCGACGAAATGGCTGTGCATCTATGCCGGCTCCGGTCTGGTAGCCGTGTTCATCTATACCATGCTGCGAAGGCGCAGGGAATACAAAATTGCGCTGCAAGATCCGGATAACTATCCCGAACTGATAGCAAATTACAAAAAAAATGTCGCTTTTACGATTCTTTGGTGTATACTGTTTTTTATAGTCATTCCCGGGGCCATCTACCTTTTATCTTATATTCCCTATACGCAGGCGCATGAGCCGCACACATACGGATTTAAAGAAATACTGGAAAACCAGAAATATATGCTGAACTACCACGCCAACCTGAATCCGGACAAGCCGCATCCCTTTGCTTCCATGTGGTATACCTGGCCTCTGGACATACGCCCGCTGCTGTTCTACAGCAACCAGACGGAACCGGGCGTAGTGTCCACCATGTCTACCATGGGAAATCCGTTGATCTGGATAGGCGGATTTATCGCTTCCGTTTGGTTCATCATCCTTGCGGTATTCAAAAAATACAGGTCCAGGGTCGCGGCGTTTCTGGGAATCTGCGCGCTTTCGCAGTTTATTCCCTGGACGCTGGTATCTCGAGAGGTGTTCATTTATCATTATTTTGCCACAACGCCTTTTTTGATCCTTCTACTGGTGCTGATGTTAAAACGCATCGATGAGAAATATGGCCGGGGCAAAAGGGTTACGATGATCTATGTGATTGCGTGCGTTGCAGCTTTCGCTTTCTTCTATCCGGTGATATCGGGCACGCCGGTGTCGGCGGAATATATCCCGTTCATCCGGTGGCTCCCGTCCTGGCCGTTCTATTGAGATATTGGATATGACGCGGCTGCGCAGGCAGAGAGGGTTTTCTTTTCGCACCTTTTCTTTTATTTGAAAAATAGGTGCAAAGCAAAGAGGTGTAATGAGCAACGCTTTTGTAGAATGGGTTATAAAATTCCGCAAAGACATCATACAGTTTTTCAAGTTCCAGTTTGTCTCGGTGATCGCATACTGGGCTGATTACGCGTTTTTTGCGCTGATGTACGCGCTGGTATTTTCATCCAATCCCATTGGCTATATCTATTCAAAAATGATGTCCTACGTTGTGGGGCTGATGACCAGCTATATGATCAACAAAACATGGACGTTTGAAGTCAAACGGCAGATTTTCTCCAAATATCTGCTGAAGTTTATATTTGTGAACGTGGCGGCGCTGTCCGCGAATCTGACCGCCATGTACATATTGACCACCTATTACGATATCATCCCGTATGCTTCCGCGATTATGGCAACGGTATTTTCTTTCAGTATCAATTATTCGGGAAATAAGATATGGGTGTTTGAAAAACGGAGATAAGCGATGTTAGCAAAGGTGTTGAGTTTTGCCTTAAGCGGCCTGACCGGCTTTCCCGTACTGGTGGAGGTGGACGTGTACAAGGGCCTGCCTGCCTATGAAACGGTTGGCCTGCCCGATGCGGCCGTTAAGGAATCCAAGGAACGCGTACGTTCGGCCATCAACAACTCCGGTTTTGAGTATCCCGTAAGACGCATCACGGTGAATCTTGCGCCGGCGGACCTACGCAAGGAGGGACCGCTGTACGACCTTCCCATTGCGGTCGGGTTGCTTTGCGCCTCCGGACAGGCGGAAAAGGACTATTTAAAAAAGCTGGTGATGTTCGGAGAGCTTTCCCTGAACGGGGATGTTCGCCCGGTATCCGGCGTGCTGCCCATGGTGATAGACGCCTATGAAAAAGGGTATCGCTACGTTGTTCTGCCTGCGGAGAACGCAAGGGAGGCGTCTTATGTGGCCGGCATGAAAATCATCCCCGTCAAAAACCTGTCCGAAGTCGCGGCGATACTGAATAAAAAGATACAGCCCCAAGTGTTTGAAAATCAAAATGTCAGTCCGGCGCCCGGACAGCAAAAGTATGATGTGGATTTTGCGGACATCAAGGGGCAGGCGCACGCCAAACGCGCGATGGAGATCGCGGCGGCGGGGGGACACAATGTGCTTCTGGTGGGCAGCCCGGGTACGGGCAAATCCATGCTGGCCAGGGCCATTCCGGGCATCCTTCCGGATATGAACTTTGCCGAGGCGCTGGAGGTCACCAAGATCCATTCGGTCGCGGGCGAACTTAAGAACTCGCAGGACGGCATCATATACCGCCGCCCCTTTCGGAGCCCGCATCATTCCAGCACATCGGTCGCGTTGATGGGCGGGGGAAGCCGTATCATGCCGGGAGAAATCAGTCTGGCGCACAACGGGGTGCTCTTTTTGGACGAACTGCCCGAATTCTCGCGGGACGCGCGCGAAGCGCTGCGTCAGCCCATGGAGGACGGCGTTGTATCCATTTCCCGCGCGAACGCAAAGGTGACGTATCCTTCAAATTTCATGCTGGTCGCTTCCATGAATCCCTGCCCGTGCGGCTACTTCGGGTCGCCCGACCGCAAATGCAAATGCTCGCCCACCCAGATATCGAATTACATCAACAAAATCAGCGGACCTTTCCTCGACCGCATGGACATGAATGTGGAGATGAGCAACATCAAATACGACGAGATGACGAGCAGGGCGGCGGGCGAAAGATCGGCGGATGTTAAAAAACGCGTGAACGCCGCCCGCGCCGTTCAACGTGAACGGTATGCCGAGCTTCCCATACACTGCAACGCGCAGCTGAATGCGGCAACATTAAAGAAATACGTGAAGGTGGGGAAGGAAGCGCAGGAATTTTTAAAGAACGTTTTTGAAAAATTAAAGCTTTCCCCGCGGTCATATGTGCGCATACTGATGGTTTCCCGTACGATCGCCGATCTTGCGGGCAGCGGAGACGTCCTTTTGGAACATATAGCGGAAGCGGTACAATACCGCACATTGGACCGGAAATACTGGGGTGTGTCCTATGAATGATATAGACGCGGCTGAAAGGTATTGGGTCTGGCTTTCCAGCATAGACGGCGTATTTGCAAAATGGTTTTATATCCTGCAAAGCTTTTATATCGAACCGCAAAAAGTATGGGAGCATGCGGGCGATATCCTGTCCGATATTCCAAGATTTCCGCCGCAGGTGGCGGGAGCTGTCCTAAAAGCACGCAACGACGGATATATGAATATACTTTTTGACAGCATCGAAAAAAAAGGACTGAATGTGACCACCGCGGTTTCGGCGGACTATCCGTATAGCCTGCATGACCTGCCCGATCCGCCGCCGGTTTTATACTACAAAGGGATTCTGCCGGATATCTGGGAGAGAAGCGTTTCCATCGTCGGCACTCGCCGGCCAACCCGGAACGGAGAAAAATTCGCGCGTGAAATCGCTTCTGAAATTGCGGCGCAGGATGTACTGGTGGTTTCGGGAATGGCGCGCGGGATCGATACGGCCGCACATGAAGGGGCTCTGGACGCCAAAGGGGCAACGATAGCCGTTCTGGGCTGCAGCGCGGAAACGGTGTATCCGAAGGAAAACAGGGCGCTCTATGACCGAATCAAAGAAAACGGCGCCGTCCTTTCCGAATTCAGGCCGGACACGCCGCCCATAGCGGAGAATTTTCCGCAGCGCAACCGGATTATTGCCGCCATATCCGGCGCGACGATCGTCTCGGAAGGAGGCGTAAAATCCGGCGCAAGAATCACGGCGGATCTTGCATTGTCGCTGGGCCGGCAGGTTTTCGCCATTCCCTGCGATCCGAAATCAGAAGTCTCCGCGCTTCCAATTTCCCTTTTGAAATCCGGGGCGTCCCTGCTTTCCGAAACAGCCGATCTGATGGAAGCGATGGACTGGAAACCGCATATAAGAAAAAATAAAAAAGAAAATAAAAAGAACCTTTCTCTTGATTTTTTTCAGGAACGAATATATAATTCACTGCTAAAGGGCGATTTGACACCCGAACAGCTATCGGACAGACTTAAAGTACCGATCGGCAGCGTAGGCAGCGCGCTCACCATCATGGAAATGATGGACGTGGTGGAACGCATGCCCGGAAATCTATACAGCATAAAATAATGAAGTTATAAAGTGTGTGGAGGATTGCGAATGGCAACAGCGAATAAAGAGGCGACAGCAAAAAAGAACACCGCAGCAAAGACGGCTCAAAAGAAAACGGTGCCAAAGAAGAAGGCTACCGGAACCGCAGCCATCAAAAATCTGGTGATCGTTGAATCCCCTGCCAAGGCGAAAACGATTGAAAAGTTTTTGGGGGCGGGGTATACGGTCCGCGCATCAAACGGCCACCTTTGCGACCTGCCAAAAAGCAAGATCGGCGTTGATATTGAAAACGATTTCAATCCCACATACACCACCATACGCGGAAAAGCCAAACTGATTCGTGACCTGAAAACAGATTCGCAGAGCGCAAAAGTCACCTATCTTGCGACCGACCCGGACCGGGAAGGCGAGGCCATCTCCTGGCATATCGCGAACCTGCTGGGCATCAGCCTGGAGCAGAAAACAAGAATCGAGTTCAATGAGATTACACGGGACGCGGTGACCGCCGCCATCAAAAACCCGAGGATGATCGATTTCGCACGGGTGGATGCGCAGCAGGCCCGGCGTATATTGGACCGGCTGGTTGGCTACAAATTAAGCCCGCTTTTATGGCGAAAGGTGAAAAAAGGACTTTCGGCCGGGCGTGTGCAATCGGTTGCCGTGAAGATCATCTGCGACCGCGAGGCCGAGATACGGGAATTTGTGCCGGAAGAATACTGGACCATCACGGCATGGCTGATCCATGAAGGCAAAAACAAGCTGTCAGAGGTCGAAGCGAAATTCTACGGGCGAGACGGTAAAAAGGAAAAGCTGGAAAATAAACAGCAGACGCAGGAGATTCTGGACCTTGTATCCGGCCATGAATTCATTATAGATTCGGTGAACAGGACCACAAAGCAGAAGCGCGCGCTGCCGCCTTTCACTACCAGCACGCTGCAGCAGGATGCGTCCCGCAAGCTTAATTTCACCGCCAAAAAAACAATGATGCTGGCCCAAATGCTTTATGAAGGCGTTCAGGGGATGGGCGGCCTCATCACCTATATGCGTACGGATTCAATGCGGGTATCAACCGAAGCGCAGTCGTCGGCGGCCGAATACATCAAAAACACCTACGGCGCTTCCTATGTTCCGGATAAGCCGAACTTTTATTCGACACGCAACAAAACACAGGACGCGCACGAGGCCATACGGCCGACCTATATTGCGAACGACCCCAAAAAAATAAAAAGCGCGCTCACATCCGACCAGTTCAGGCTGTATAAGCTGATTTACGACCGTTTTCTGGCCAGTCAGATGGTACCGGCGAAAATAGAAACGCTCTCTTACAATATCATTTCGGGCGGATGCCTGTTTAAAGCATCTGGTTCGCGGGTATTATTCAAAGGGCACCTGATTGCCTATGATTCGACGACCGAAGACGATAAAACGCCCATGCTGCCCGAAATGGAAAAGGATGAAGTGCTCGCCATAAAGGAGATTGAACCCAAACAAAACTTCACGCAGCCGCCCGCAAGGTACAACGAGGCGTCGCTGATCAAGTTTTTGGAAGAGAAGGGAATCGGCCGGCCCAGCACCTATGCGCCGATCATATCCACCATTCAGGACCGCGGCTATGTGCGTAAGGAGAACAAGGCTTTTATTCCCACCGAACTGGGGGAGATTGTCACCGGACTCATGGTGAAGAATTTTCCGGATATCGTGAATATCGAATTCACGGCCGGGATGGAAAACAAGCTGGACAATATTGAAAAAAGCGGGATAGAATGGAGACGGGTAATTGCGGATTTTTATTCCCCGTTTGAAGAAGAATTGAAAGTCGCCGACGAAAAGATAGAGCGGATTGTCCTGCCGCCCAAGATTTCGGACGTAAAATGCGAAAAATGCGGCGCCATGATGGTATACAAGGAAGGCCGCTACGGCGAATTTCTTGCCTGTCCGAATTTTCCGGAATGCAGAAACACAAAACCGGTGGTGAAAAAGGCGGGCGCCATATGCCCCAAATGCGGCGGCGAGATCGTAATCAAGAAATCCGGAAAGTCGAAGAAGGAGTTTTACGGATGCGCCAATTATCCTGCATGCGATTTTGTATCCTGGGGGCTGCCTTTGGAGGAAAAATGCGCGAAATGCGGAAGCTATATGGTAGAATCAAGGCTGAAAAACGGCCGGAAATATAAAAAATGCTCGAACGAAGCGTGCGAGACCAACAAGAAGAACAAAGAAAAACAATGAAGAAAATACACGTGATCGGCGCGGGGCTGGCCGGATGCGAAGCCGCGCGGCAAAGCAGCGCTCTGGGCGTGGACGTAATCCTGCATGAGATGAAGCCGGATAAAAAAACGCCCGCGCATACCGGCGGCGGATTTGCGGAGCTTGTATGCTCCAATTCGCTTCGTTCCGACCGGCTTTCCAATGCGGCCGGTTTACTCAAAGAAGAGATGCGCAGGCTGGATTCGCTGATTCTGCGCGCCGCAGACGCTTTCCCGGTACCTGCTGGCGGCGCGCTGGCTGTGGACAGGAACGCTTTTTCGGCGTTCATTACAAAGGAAATCAAAAACGATCCCCGCATCACGGTCAGGCATCAGGAGATCAAGGACATAAGCGGATTCGGGGAGGATATCGTGATCATCGCCACCGGGCCGCTCACTACGGGCGACCTTATTTCTTCCATTACAGCATTAATCGGAGAGAAGACGCTGCACTTCTTTGACGCCGCGGCGCCCATCGTCGCGGCGGGCAGCATAGACATGAAGAGGGCTTTTTTTGCATCCCGCTACGAACAGGGAAACGATTACCTCAACTGTCCTATGACCAAGGAAGAATATGAAGCCTTTTACGACGCGCTCGTTAACGCCGAATGCGCAAAGATACATGATTTTGAAAACAATGTGTTCGAAGGCTGTATGCCGGTGGAGACGATGGCGGGCCGCGGCTTTCAGACGCTGCTGTTCGGCCCATTGAAACCCAAAGGTATCATCGACCCGCGTACAGGCAGGGAGCCTTTTGCGGTGGTGCAGCTGCGGAAGGAAAACGATTCGGGCAGCATGTACAACATGGTCGGGTTCCAGACCCATTTGAAATGGGGGGAACAGAAAAAAGTATTTTCCATGATTCCCGGTCTTGAGCGGGCGGAATTCCTGCGCTACGGCGTGATGCACAAAAATACCTTCATCGATTCGCCCAGACTTCTGGACGGCGCATACCGGCTAAAAAAGGATTCAAGGATCTTTTTTGCGGGCCAGATCACCGGGGTGGAAGGGTACACCGAATCGGCCGCATCCGGGCTGCTGGCGGGGATTACGGCCGCATGCGACGCGCGCGGTTTAGCAGCGCCCGTTTTTTCGGACGGGACCGCAATCGGCGCGCTGGCTGCATATGTTGCAAACAATTCCGTTGTAAATTTTCAGCCGATGAATATAAATTATGGTATAATGAAGCCGTGCGGTCAAAAAATAAAGAACAAGGAAAAAAGGAATCTGACTATTTCTCACAATTCTTTGGAGGAAATTGAATGTTTAAGGGAACAACAATTATTGCCGTTAAGAAAGACGGCAAATGTGCAATAGCCGGCGACGGGCAGGTCACCATGAGTGAAAGCGTCATCATGAAGGCCAGCGCCAAAAAAGTACGGCGTCTGTTCCACGACAAAGTCGTGGTGGGATTTGCCGGATCGGTAGCCGACGCATTCACGCTTTCCGATAAATTCGAAGCAAAGCTGGAAGAATACGGCGGCAGCCTGCAGCGTGCCGCGGTAGAACTTGCGCAGGACTGGCGCAACGATAAGATCATGCGCAAGCTGGAAGCCATGCTAATCGCGGTGGACAGCGAGAACATGCTGGTGATCGCGGGCACGGGCGAAGTGATCGAACCGGACGACGGCATCACCGCCATCGGATCGGGCGGTTCTTATGCGCTCGCGGCAGCGCGGGCGCTGGCGCGCAATACCGATCTTTCCGCAAAGGAGATCACGCGCAAATCGCTTGAAATCGCGAGCGAGATCTGCGTGTACACCAACGGAAACATCATTGTGGAGGAGGTGTGACCATGCAGCACGTTTTAACCCCAAAAGAGATCGTGGAGCAGTTGGATAAATACATCATCGGGCAGGACAGGGCAAAACGCGCGGTTGCGATCGCGCTTCGAAATCGTTACCGCCGGAGCATGCTGCCCCCTGAGATGCAAGAAGAAATAACGCCCAAGAACATCATCATGGTCGGGCCTACCGGCGTGGGCAAGACCGAGATCGCCCGTCGTCTGTCCAAGCTGATGGACGCGCCATTTGTGAAAGTGGAAGCCACCAAATTTACGGAAGTCGGCTATGTTGGCCGGGACGTGGAATCCATGGTGCGCGACCTGGTGGAGGCCTCCATACGGATGGTCAAAACCTCCCGGTTCGAATCCGTTAAAAAGCGGGCCGCCGAGAACGCGGAGGGGCGGCTGGTGGATCTATTGCTTCCCCAACAGAAAAAAGAGCAGCCCCAGAACCCATTGAATATGCTTTTCGGCGCGCCGCAGCCGGCTGAGCCGGCCGAAACGGATGAAGAAAAGATAAAGAAACTGTCCCGCCGCGAACAGACGGTACAACTTTTAAAAGACAAAAAACTGGAAAACAGCATTGTGGAAGTGGAAGTGCAGGAAAACAACACCCTGGGCCTGGAACTGGCCGGAATGGGATCGGACATCAACCTGGGCGATATGTTTTCGGGGCTGCTGCCCAAGAAAACGAAGAAACGCAAGATGTCGGTCGGCGAGGCGCGCACCATCCTTGAACAGGAAGAGGCGGAAAAACTGATTGATATGGACGAGGTGACCAAGACGGCCATTGAACGCGCAGAGCAGCACGGAATCATTTTTTTGGATGAGATCGACAAAGTTGCGGGCAAATCCATGAGCGCCGGCCCGGACATCTCCCGCGAAGGTGTGCAGAGGGACATTCTGCCCATTGTGGAGGGAACGACCGTTGTCACCAAATACGGCCCTGTTAAGACCGACTATGTGCTGTTCATCGCGGCGGGCGCGTTTCATGTCTCCAAGATATCCGACCTGATTCCCGAACTGCAGGGCCGATTTCCCATTAAGGTTGAGCTGGAAAACCTTTCGACTGAGGATTTCAGGAAGATACTGAGCCAGCCCGAAAACGCGATCACCAAACAGTATGAGGCGCTGCTGAGCGTTGAAGGCGTCAAGCTGATTTTCAAGGAAGACGCGCTGGATAAGATTGCGGAGGTTTCGCATATTATGAACGAAGCAACCGAAAACATCGGCGCGCGGCGGCTGCATACCATCATGGAAAACCTCCTGGACGACATCTCCTACCATGCGGGGGAGGTTACGCCCGAAGTGGAAGTGGTGGTGGACGCAAAATATGTGAATGAACACCTGAAGAACAACGAAAAATTTATGAATTTGAGCAAGTTCATCCTGTAGCTTTAACCGAATAAAAACGTGGCCGGAATCATCCGGCTTTGTTGCGGTAAAAAATGAACGAATAAATTATATGAGAGAAGGATTATAAACTTTGGACAACCAAGGCAATAACAAGAGCAACAATAAACAAAAAACAAAGAAACCTGACCCCGGCAGGCTGAAGATTATACCGCTGGGCGGTATCGGGGAAATCGGGAAAAACCTGACGGTTTTCGAATTTGAAGATGAAATCATCATCATTGACTGCGGGCTTATGTTCCCGACTGAAGAGATGCTGGGCGTGGATTATGTGATCCCGGACGTCGGCTACCTCACAAAAAATCTGGACAAGATACAGGCAATTTTTTTAACGCACGGCCACGAAGACCATATCGGGGCGATCCCTTATCTTGCCGACCGTTTCCGCGTGCCCATTTACGGCACCGCGCTCACCGTGGCGCTGGTGGAAGCGAAACTGTCCGAACATCCCGTTGAAAAGCCCGACCTTCGGGTCGTCAAGGCGGACGACAAGGTTTCGGCAGGAAGGTTCACGGTGGAATTCATCCGCGTCTCCCACAGTATAGACGATGCGGTCGCGTTTGCCATCAAAACCCCCATGGGCGTGGTGGTGCATACAGGCGACTTTAAAATGGACTTAACGCCGGTCGGCGGAAAGGTGATCAACTTAAGCCGTTTTGCGGAACTCGGGAAAAACGGGGTTCTTGCGCTCCTTTCGGACAGCACGAATGCGGAGCGACCCGGATTCAACATATCGGAAAGCAACGTAGGAGAGACGTTTATCCATTATTTCAAACAGGCAAAAGGGAGGATCATCGTTGCGACCTTCGCTTCCAACGTGCACAGGCTGCAGCAGGTGATCGACGCCGCCAAGATATACAACAAAAAAGTATGTCTTTCGGGCCGGAGCATGGTGAAGATCGTGAACGTCACCCGTGAACTCGGATCGCTCAATCTGGACGACGAAATGCTGATCAACATTGAGGATCTCAAAAACTATCGCGACAACCAGGTCGTGCTCCTGTCCACCGGCAGCCAGGGCGAGACCATGTCGGGGCTGGTGCGGATGGCGATGGGCCAGCATCCCCGCCTGTCCATCAAACAAGGCGACCTGGTGATCCTGTCCGCGACCCCCATACCCGGGAACGAAAGGTATGTTTACGACGTCATAAACATGCTGTACCGCAAGGGAGCGACAGTAATCAACGACACCACCGACCGGGTGCATGTATCGGGCCACGCCTGCGAAGAGGAGCTCAAACTCATGATTTCCCTTGTGCGGCCAAAATACTTCATCCCGGTGCACGGGGAATACCGGCATTTATACAAACACGCGGCGCTGGCCGAAAAAATGGGCATCAAAAAGAAGAACATTTTTATCCCGGAAATAGGGATGGTGCTTGAATTTTCAAGAAACGGCGTGGAGGCGTCCGAAACGGTCTCGTCCGGTTCGGTGTTCATTGACGGACTGGGCGTGGGCGACGTGGGCAACGTGGTGCTGCGCGACCGCAAGCAGCTGTCCAGCGACGGACTGTTCATCATTGTGGTTACGGTCTCCAAGGATAAAGGCGAACTGCTGATGCCCCCGGATATCATATCACGCGGATTCGTCTATGTGCGCGAATCGGATGATCTTCTGGAAAAATCAAGAATCATTGTTACGGATATCGTGGAAAAATGCTATAATAACAATGCGAGCGATTGGAGCACGCTTAAAAACAGCATACGCAAGGAAATCAATTATTATCTGTATAATAAAACAAAAAGAAATCCGATGATCCTGCCCATCATTATTGAGATCTGATAAGGAGGAAACGCTTCGATGTATATTTACGACAAGGCGAACGAACTCGCGGATATGATCCGGAGGAGCGATGAATATAAGGAATATAAAAAACTGAAAGATGAACTGTATGCCAACGAAGCCAATAAGAAAATGCTGACGGATTACAAGAAAATGCAGTTTGAGGCGCAGGCAGTATACCTTTCGGGCAAGGAAGTGCCCGCGGATACGATGGATAAGCTGAAGAAACTGGGGGAAGTCCTGCAGTTTAATCCGAAGATCACCGAATATTTCACCGCGGAATACAAGTTCAACACGCTGATTTCGGATATATACAAGATCATCGGTGAAGCATGCGACATCGATTTGGATCTTTTCAAGGAATAAGGGAGAGGATCGCTTTGGCTAAAAAATTAACCAATGTGTACATGAACCAAAAGGACGAGCCGGGTGGCCGGAAGATATTGATGGATACGGAAGAGACGCCCAAAGAAAAGCCCCAGACGCCGAAAATAAAAATGCAGGGCGGGGGCAAGTGGGGGTTTTTCAGGCCGATCGTGATATCGGTGATCAGCCTTGTACTGATGGGCGGTTTAATCGCATACGGGTATGATTACCTGACAAACAGGTATTTTGCGCCGGTGGATACAGGCGACAATACACCCATTGAGGTCACCATCCCCAAGGCCGCGTCCCTGACCACCATTGCGCAGATTCTGTTCGACAACAATGTGATACGGGACAAGAATGTGTTCAAGCTGTATACCGACTTTTCGGATATGTCCTATAAGCTCAAAGCCGGTACCTATGCGTTGTCCAAGAACATGACGTTTGACGACATAATCTATACGCTGATGAAGGGAGAGCCCGCGTCTCCGGTCACGGATATCACCCTGACCGAAGGCATGACGCTGGAGACAATGGCACAGACCCTGGTAGATAAAGGGATATATAAAAACGACTCCAAATTCCTTTCTCTGTGCAAGGACGGAACGGATTTCAGCAATTATCCGTTCATAGCGGACTTGATCGGAAAGGAAGACGGACGCGTCTATATACTGGAAGGCTATTTGTTCCCGGACACGTACCAGATATATACGGATTCCAGCGAAGAAGTGGTCATCCGTAAGTTTCTGGATCGATTCGACCAGATATTCACCAACGATTATATATCCAAAGCGGATGAAATGGGATTTACAATCGACCAGGTGATCACAATTGCTTCTATTATAGAAAAGGAAGGAAAGCCCAAGGATTACAAAAAGATATCCGCCGTCCTGCACAACCGTCTGGTTCTGGAAATGCCGCTGCAGGTGGATGCGACGCTGCAATACGCGACCGGGCTTAAAAAACTTACATTTACGGATGCGGAAAAAGACATTGATTCCCCGTACAATACCTATAAATACAAGGGGCTCCCTGTCGGGCCAATCTGCAACCCCGGCAAGAACGCGATTGAAGCGGTGCTCTTCCCGGACGAACAGTTCGTTGAGGAAGGCTACCTGTATTTCTCGCTGACCACGCCCGAAAGCGGCGATCTGGTATTCGCCAAGACGCTGGAAGAGCACAATGCGAATGTGGATAAATGGTCGCCTTTCTGGACGACGACACAGTAGTTCGTATGAAAGTGGAACTGCTGGCCCCTGCGGGCAACATTGAATGCCTTGAAACCGCATATTATTTCGGTGCGGACGCCGCCTATATTGCCGGAACGGAATGGGGACTGCGCGCCTATGCTTCCAATTTTACCAGGGAAGGGATCATTAAGGCCGCGGCGCTGTCAAAAAAACTTAAGAAGAAGCTTTATATAACGGTCAATTCGGTCATCCCGGAAGAAGGGTTGGGCGATTTGGCCGCTTATCTTTTCTTTCTTGCGGACGCGGGGGTGGACGCCGTTATTTTTGCGGATCCCGCCGTGTTGAAAATCATGCGGGAGGAAAATATCCGGCTGCAAAAGCACCTGAGCACCCAGGTCAATACGTTCAATTCCATGAGCGCCGCATTCTGGCATGAACTGGGCGTTTCGCGCATCGTTTTATCTCGTGAGCTTTCGATGGAGAGCATAAGGGAGCTTATAAAGAAAAAGCCCGTAAATCTGGAAATAGAGGCATTCGTTCACGGCGCGATGTGCGTGGCGTATTCCGGAAGATGCCTTTTAAGTGCGGTGACCACCGGCCGAAGCGGCAACAAGGGCGAATGCGCACAGCCCTGCCGTTGGGAATATTATTTGTATGAAAAGGGATATGACGGCCAGTACTTCAAAATCACCGAGGACGAAAAGGGAACATATATCTTGAATTCCAGGGACATGATGATGATCGAACATATCCCGGAGCTGATAGAAGCCGGGATTACATCCTTCAAGATCGAAGGAAGGATGAAATCGGCTTATTACGTCGCCTCAACGGTAAGCGCGTACCGCCGGGCGATCGATGCCTTCCTGAGCGGAACAAAAGACGGCGGTCTGGCCGGCCGGCTGAAGGATGAGCTCATTAAATCCGCTACGCGCCCGTTTTCCACCGGATTTTATTTCGGCGCTTCCGGCCAGGATACCGTGAAGGACGAATCGGAACGAAGGTACTCCTTTGCCGGGGTCGTTCTTCAAGACGCGTCGGAAGGCTGGGTCACGGCCCAGCAGCGCAATAAATTTCTTTTGGGCGACACGCTGGAAGTATTGTCCCCCAACTTGCAGGACGCGGCATTCACCGCGGACAAAATTCTAAACATGGATGATGAAGAGCAGGAAAGTGCGCCGCACCCGCAGCAAACCGTCCGGCTGCCCTGCAGCCTTCCGTTGAAAAAGGGTGATATTTTAAGAAAATTAATTTAACGGAAACTGCCATAAACCCCTTTGTCCGTTCATAAAAATGAACTATGCAAGGGGGGTTTCCTATGTTCGATTCGTCCGTATTTGCGCTTCTGAAGGATTTTTTCTTTTTTGCGGGCTACATCAGCGGCTCAACCGCGTTTCCAAAGCCATTAAGCCCGGCGGAGGAAAAGGAATGCCTGGAGAAACTTCGCAACGGAGACATTGACGCGAAGAACATATTGATAGAACGGAACTTAAGGCTGGTCGCGCACATCGCAAAGAAATACAGCAACGTCAGCATAGACATGGACGATCTGATCTCCATCGGGACCATTGGCCTCATCAAAGGAATCAACAGCTATAATTTTGAAAAAAAGACCCAGCTTTCAACCTACGTTGCAAAATGCGTGGAAAACGAAATGCTCATGTTCATGCGCTCCAATAAAAAAACAAAAAACGAAATCTCCCTGAACGATCCGATCGGCGCGGACAAGGAAGGGAACAGCATTTCTTTGATCGACATCCTTTGTACGGATGAAAATTCCGTTCTTGAACAGGTGCAGCTTAAAATACAGGTGGAAAAACTGTACGCAAAGATCAGCAATGTCTTAAGCGTCCGCGAACGAACGGTGATCGAACTCCGCTATGGCCTGTACGGAAAAACATGCCTCACGCAACGAGAAACCGCGCAGCTGCTGGGCATTTCCCGATCCTATGTGTCTAGGATAGAAAAAAAGGCCATAGAAAAGCTGTCCCGGGAATTTAAACAAAAATATTGAATAAAACACTCCAATCGAATAGAATATGGGTTGGAGGTTTTTTATGATACGATTCGGGCCTGCGGGCAATTCCGAACTTTTTTATAATAGCGGAAACAAGCATACGTATGAGGCGCCACAGTGGATAGCAGACATGGGACTGACCGCATTCGAATATTCTTTCGGCCACGGCGTCCGCATCAAAGAGGATACTGCTGAAAAAATCAGGCGGGAGGCAAAGAAATACAAAATTGCGATGAGCGTCCACGCGCCGTATTACATCAACCTTGCCGCCCAAAATTCTTTTGAGAAAAACCTTTCATACGTCGAGCAGAGCGTCCGCGCCGCCGGGCTACTGGGAGCGGACAGGGTGGTCGTCCATCCTGGATCTGTATCTTCGCTCACCAGGGAAAAAGCCTTTTTGAACGTTTATAAATCTTTTGTAAGGATTTTTCAGATCTTAACGGAAAAAGGGTATGATAAGATCATATATTGTCCGGAAACGATGGGCAAAATAAATCAGATAGGCAATCTTGCCGAAATCGCGGAAATCTGCGGCATAGACGACCGTATCTATCCGACCATTGATTTTGCTCACCTTCATGCGCGGTCTTTAGGTGGAATAAAAAACAAGGAAGATTTTAAGGAGATTATCGCTTTCCTTGAAAACGCGGTCGGAAAAGAAAAGACAACCTACCTGCACGCGCATTTCAGTAAAATAGAATTCACGCGGGCCGGTGAAAAGATGCACAGGAATTTTTCCGAAAAGGCTTTCGGGCCTGATTTTGCTCCGCTGGCCGAGGTGCTGCTGGATAAAAACATGTCGCCCCGCATCATTTGCGAATCGCGGGGAACGCAGGATATTGACGCAAAAGAAATGCTGGAGATTTACAATGAGAAACGCAAACGACTTGCCGGGGGATGAGATCAGCGCCGTTAAGAGTCCGGATGAAATTGCCAAGCTGCGGATGGCGGCGCATTTCACGCAAAAAATATTGCGGGAGGTTCTGCCGCTGATCAAAACCGGCGTATCTGAAATACAGATCGCGGATGAGATCTTGCAAATCATGGATAGCCTGGGACTCGAGAGCGCATTTGACACCATCGTCGCAAGCGGCGAGAACGGGGCGCAGCCTCATGCGGTGCCCTCCGAAAGGAAATTTGCAAACGGGGATTTGATCACCATTGACCTTGGGTGCAAATATGAAGGTTATTGCGGAGATATGACGCGTACGTTTGCGCTGGGATTTGTTTCTGAAGACTTCAAAAAAATATACGAAATCGTAAAAAATGCGCAAATAGCTGGCATACAGGCGGTGAGTGATGGTATAATATGCAGGAATGTTGACGCGGTATCGCGGGGCATTGTTTCCGAAGCCGGCTTTGGCGAGACTTTTGTCCATGGAACGGGCCACGGCGTCGGGCGGTATGTGCATGAATTCCCGCGCGTGAACGCTTTGTCCGAAGTTATCCTGAAAAACAACATGGTGATCGCCATTGAACCCGGCATCTATATTAAAAACATAGGCGGGGTGCGCATAGAGGACACTATCGTGGTGGGCGGCGACAATTTTTATGATTTTACGAAAGAATTGATCATTTTATAGTGTTCATTTTTATAAAAAAGCGATGAAATCACTTTTTTATTTCCCCGCTGTTTTTGCAAAATGAATATTGAACGGCTTATTCGGCTGCGAATGCCGCCGTCTGCCGCAAAACGGCAGACGCAGACATGCGCTATGGCGCATGCCTGCGGAATACATAGTTTAAATCACGGGAGGAAATTTTTATGGTATCGGCAGGAGATTTTAAAAAAGGGTTGACCATCGAGATCGATGGTCAGGTTTGGATGATCGTTGATTTTCAGCATGTGAAGCCCGGAAAGGGCGCGGCGTTCGTCCGCACAAAAATAAAAAACGTTCAGACGGGAAGCGTGCTTGAAAAATCGTATAACCCGACCGAAAAATTTGAAAACGCGCATATAGAGAAAAAGGAAATGGAATATTTGTATTCGGACGGCGAACTGTATTATTTTATGGATACCGAAACCTACGAACAACTGCCTTTGAATCTGGACAAGGTGGAAGACGCGCTTCCTTATATCAAGGAAAACATGCGCGTGACCATGAAGTTTTTCAAGAACGAGGCGTTTTCCGTTGAACCGCCTAATTTTGTGGAGCTTAAGGTTGCGGAAACGGAACCCGGTTTCAAAGGCGACACGGCCACGGCGGGCAATAAACCCGCGATTATGGAAACCGGCGCAAAAATCATGGTCCCGCTGTTCATAAACACAGGGGATATAATCCGCGTAGACACCCGGACGGGCGATTATATGGAGCGCGCTTAATGCGCAATTGGAACATATTTTTTTAAGGGTGTGCTGCCGGTCCTATCCGTAGGGCCGGTTTTACATTTTGTTTGTACAATTCATAAAAAGTGGTATAATTGATGTAACGATACAATTGGAGAACTTTTTTTATGGCCGTAAAAAAAATAAGACGCAGACGCAAAAACAGAAACAAAGCGAATGAGATCTTCGGCGTTTTGCTGATTGCGCTCGGGGTTTTAAGCATCATTGCCGTTTATTTGAATTTGGACAGTGTTTTCGGCAACGGTATTCAAGATATCATATTCGGTCTCTTCGGCGCGACAGGCTTTGCGATGCCCGCCATACTGATTGCCGTGGGCGTGCTCGTGATCGCCGCGCGCAGGAAAAATGCGAATCCCGGAAAGCTGCTTTTGATCGTGCTGGTCCTTTTTTTTGTTATGTCGCTTTTCCATATCGGTATCGCGGATCAGATCGGCGTTGACACCGGATTTAAGAATTACGCGTCGGATTCCTACCTGATCGGATCGACCGATCTTGCGGGCGGCGGCATCGTCGGCTCCCTGCTGGTTTTCCCCAGCGTCATGTATCTGGGTGTCCCGGGCAGCTACATCGCGCTGATCACGGCCATCGTGGTCTGCGTGATTGCGCTGACCAATCTTTCCATCAAACGGATGGGCGCCGGGATCGGCAATGCCGTTAAAAATAAATACGTCGATTACAGGACATGGGCGGAAGAAAACAGGCGGATCCGGCAGGAAGCGGACCTGTATGTGGAAGATCTGGCGGAGGCGGAGAACGACCGCTCGTTCGAAGAGAATCCGTACGATATCCGTCTGGAAACGGGTCCGAACGAAATTAAGCTCAGCAGGCTGTATAAAAACAAACATAAAGTGAATAAAAATAAGGAAGAAAGTTTCGATTCTTTTTCAAAGGATATATCGATCGATGAGGAAAACGACCGGGAAGAAGAAAATTTCAAAAAGTTATTCGGGTCTGCTATTGATTTCAGCGAGGACGCTTTAGCGCGTCAAAGCAAAAAAAGGCAGCTGGTGGGCGAAATGTCCGCACGGACGCAGGATTCGGGCGAATTCGATACCATCAACGAGCCGCCCGAATACTTCAAGCCGCCGATTAGCCTGCTGGCTCCGCCCAAAGGCAATACGGTAAAAGCAAAGTCCGTAGACATCAAAAAGAACGCGGAGATGCTGGAAAACACCCTGTCCAGTTTTGGCATTGTGGCCAAGGTGGTCAGCGTCAGCCGCGGTCCGGTGGTCACGCGCTACGAACTTCAGCCGGCCCCCGGCGTCAAGGTCAGCCGTATTGTGAATCTGGCGGATGATATCGCGCTGAATTTTGCGGCGGCGGGCGTACGGATTGAGGCGCCCATCCCCGGAAAGGCAGCCGTAGGGATCGAAGTGCCCAATCAGGAAGTGTTTTTCGTCCCTATCCGCGAACTGCTGGGCACGGAAAAATTCAAAAGCATCAAAAGCCCCATTTCCTTTGCGCTGGGCAAGGATATCGGGGGAGAAAACATATTTGCGGACATCGCAAAAATGCCACATCTGCTGATTGCCGGCGCGACCGGGTCGGGAAAAAGCGTATGCGTGAATTCGCTGATCGTCAGCATATTGTATAAATCCACACCGCGGGAAGTGCGGATGCTCATGATCGACCCCAAGGTGGTGGAACTCAATATATTCAACAACATCCCGCACCTTCTTGCGCCGGTTGTTACCGATCCCAAGAAGGCCGCGTCTTCCTTAAACTGGGTGGTCAACGAGATTACCATGCGGTACCGCATGTTCGCGCCCAAAGGGGCAAAGGATCTGCCGCGCTATAACGCCATCATAGAAAACGAAGGGAAGGAACCCCTGCCCGCCATACTGGTCATTATAGACGAACTGGCCGACCTCATGATGGTCAGCGCAAAGGAAGTGGAAGATATGATATGCAGAATCGCCCAGCTGGGACGCGCCTGCGGCATCCACCTGGTGATTGCGACGCAGCGGCCGTCGGTGGACGTGATCACCGGGCTCATCAAGGCAAATATCACTTCCCGTATCGCTTTTGCGGTATCCTCCCAGGTGGATTCCAGGACCATCCTGGATATCGCCGGTGCGGAAAAGCTACTGGGGCAGGGGGACATGCTCTACAATCCATCGGGCGCGCCCAAACCCGTTCGGCTGCAGGGCTGCTACATAACGGACAAGGAAGTGGAAGCCGTCACAAACTTTTTAAAAAGCAACATTCCATCGGAATACGATGAAAAGGTCGTGGAGGGGATCTCCAGGGAATATACCAACCCGATCGCGGGCGAAGACGAAACGGACAATCTTCTGCAAAAAGCCGTGGAGATGGTTGTTGACTACGAGCAGGCGTCGATATCCATGCTGCAAAGACGGCTTCGGATCGGTTATGCGCGCGCGGCCCGGCTGATCGACGAAATGGAGGTCCGCGGGATCGTAACCGGTTTTGAAGGCAGCAAACCCAGGCAGGTGCTGATCACCAAACAGGATTATTTTAAACTGTTCGACATCCAGGAGGACGATATCTGATGCGTTTGAAACTGGGCGTCATTTCGCTTGGCTGTACCAAGAACAGGGTGGATACCGAAACCATGCTGGGCGCGCTGTCTAAAGAGTTTGATTTTGTACTGGATATCGAAAAAGCGGATATCGCGATCATCAACACCTGCTGTTTTATAAACGACGCAAAAGAGGAATCCATCAACACCATCCTGGAGGCCGAACAGCTCAAAAAAATGGGCTGCCTGAAAGGCCTGATCGTGACCGGCTGTTTGACCGAACGCTTCAGCGGCGATCTTGAAAATCTTATGCCCAAGGTAGATGCTTTTCTTGGGGTGGCCGCCTACAAGGATATCCTTGAGGCCGTTCATACGGTCATGGACGGCGAAAAGCACTACAGCATAGAGGACAAGACCATCCCGGCGCATTTTTGGCCCAGAACGATCACCACGCCTTTGCCCACCGCGTATGTCAAAATCGCCGAAGGGTGCGACAACAACTGTTCCTATTGTGTGATTCCCCAGGTGCGCGGGCACCTGCAGAGCAGGACGATAGAGGATATCCTCTCCGAGACCGAATCGCTGGTGCAAAGCGGATATACGGAGATCGTTTTCATCGCCCAGGATACGGCGCTCTACGGGCTGGATCTGTACGGCGAACCTAAACTGGCAGAGCTTATTGGAAAAGCCGCGGTCATCCCGGGGATCAAATGGCTTCGCCTGCTGTACGCATATCCCGAACATATTACCGAACAGCTGATCGACACCATGCTGAAGTATAAAACCATCACGCATTATATTGATATGCCCATCCAGCATTTCGACAACGATATCCTGGCCGCCATGAACAGACGGAACACCTATGAATCCACACGGAGACTCATAGGTATGATCCGAAGCAAATCGGATGATTTTATACTGCGCACCACCCTGATCACCGGATTTCCGGGAGAGACGAGGCGGGACGCAAAAAACATGTACGACGCACTCAAAGAATTCAAGTTCGACCGTCTGGGCGTTTTCAAATATTCGCAGGAAGAGGGGACGCCGGCTGCCGGGCTCCCCGGCCAAATATCGGAAGACGAAAAAGAATTCAGGCGGGATGCGCTTATGACCGTACAGGCCGGTATATCCCTTGAGAAGAACAGACAGCGCATCGGCGGGCAATATGATGTTCTGGTGGAGGGGCTGGACGCGGAATCGGGGCTGTATTACGGACGGTCCTATGCAGAAGCGCCGGATATCGACGGAAAGATCTTCATCGATTCAAAAGAAAAGCTTATAACGGGTGAATTTTATGCCGTTTGCATAACGGAAGGATACCATTACGATTTAAAGGGAGAATTGTGCGAATGAACGTACCCAATATTCTGACATTCATACGGATGGCCCTGATTCCCGTATTCGTTTCTTTTTATTTTATCGGGATGGAGGGCTGGTATGCATGGGCGGCACTGGTGTTCATTATTGCATCCTTTACCGACTGGCTGGACGGGTATTTGGCGCGCAAATGGAATCAAGTCACAACTTTCGGAAAATTTATGGACCCGATCGCGGACAAGCTGCTGGTTCTTGCGGCACTGCTGCTCCTTCTGGTCTGGGGAAAATTGGGCGAAGAACACGGTCTTTTTAACGGCATCGGGCTGCTGACCGTCCTGATACTGCTTGCCAGGGAGTTTATCATAAGCGGTTTCAGGCTTGTTGCCGCTTCCAAAGGGGTGGTGATCGCCGCGGACAAGTCGGGCAAAATCAAGACCGCGCTGCAAATGGCCGCGATCATACTTCTTTTGTTCAACGGCATTTTATTCGGGGAAAGCGGCATCATTCTGGGTCTGGCGCTGATCTATGCCAGCGTTGTGATATCCGTTTATTCCTGCATCGAATATATCATAAAAAATAAAAAAGTTTTTAAGGAAAATGAATAGGGGTGATCTTTAATGGAAAAAGAAAAAGCACTGCAAATGGCGCTTGCCCAGATTGAAAAGCAGTTCGGGCACGGGGCCGTCATGAAACTCGGGGACTCGGACAAAGATTTCAGTTTTCAGGTAATCCCGACGGGCTGCCTGGAGCTGGATATCGCGCTGGGCGTCGGGGGCGTTCCCAAGGGCAGGATCGTTGAGATATACGGTCCGGAATCTTCGGGGAAAACGACCGTCGCGCTGCACATGATCGCCGAAAGCCAGAAGATGGGAGGCGCAGCCGCGTTCATAGACGCGGAGCACGCGCTGGACCCCGGTTATGCGAAAAATCTAGGGGTGGATACGGACAACCTGTACGTTTCCCAGCCGGATACCGGCGAGCAGGCGCTGGAGATAGCGGAAGCGCTGGTGCGGAGCGGCGCCATCGACATTGTGGTGGTGGATTCGGTTGCGGCGCTCGTCCCCAAGGCCGAGATCGAAGGTTTGATGGGCGATTCGCATGTCGGTTTGCAGGCGCGGCTGATGTCCCAGGCGCTCCGCAAACTTGCGGGCGTCATCAGCAAATCAAACGCGGTGGTGGTATTCATAAACCAGCTGAGGGAAAAGGTGGGCGTGATGTTCGGCAGTCCCGAGACCACCACGGGAGGAAAAGCGCTCAAGTTTTACGCGTCTATCCGTCTTGATGTCCGCAAAATCGAAACGATTAAGGTGGGAGACGACATGATCGGAAACCGGACCCGTGTTAAAGTAGTTAAAAACAAGGTTTCGCCTCCGTTCAAAACCGCCGAATTCGAGATATACTACGGACATGGCATATCCGAGGAAGCGAGCATACTGAATCTGGGCGTCCAGCTCGGCCTTATAAACAAATCGGGCGCATGGCTGTCCTACAATGATGAAAAGATCGGGCAGGGAAAGGAAAACGCGCGGCAATACCTTATGGAGCATCCTGAAATTGCGCAGGAAATAAAAGCCGAAATATTAACGCAGTTTAACCTGACCGGCGGCGAGACGGTTTCGGAAACTTGATATTTGTTTAAATATAAGATATAATTTAGAACGGTGGTGCAGTATTCTAGTCGGTACTACCGGTCGTAAGACGGGCCTAAAAATCCGTTAAAGGGCACATCGATGAAGTTCCTTGTGTTGGCTGCTGACGCCCCGTTGGGAGCTGATGCTGGGAGTTAAGAAAGAAGGGCGATCCATAAGGGCATATGGGCGTTGACCCAGCTTTCGTGGAGACCTGGACGGGTGGCGGATTTCCGTTACTCTACAGGGTTAAACCTGTTATGCGGCAAACAAGCTGTGTACAGCGTAGCCTGTCTTGCGTTGGCATGGTGGATGTGCGAACAGCTTTTATCTCGCAAAGTACAAGCGGATAAAAGTATTGCGCGTTGAAACCATGTTGGCAAAAGAGACTAAGACCGGTTCTTGTGCTGTGGAGGAAAGCTCCTAGACTGTAAGAAAAAGGCAATAGGGGGATTATAGTGTGGTTATCACGGTAATCCAGTCAAACAGTTGGCAACACTGTTTTGAGTTTTTTAAAGGGAAACCGCTCCTGCGGCGACGCGGAGTAATGCTTAGGGAAAGCCTACTGGACCTTATACCGCAAGGTTTACCCATATTGCCACCACCTTTATAAATTATTTGGCCCGAAAAAGGCTTAATGTTTTTCGGGTGAAAAGAAGCGTTTATGAAGAAAATAAAATACTGGGCTATTAAAATATTTTTTATAACATTGCTGCTTTCCGCCGGAATCAGTGTGGCGGCGCAGGCATTCCTTACGGACATGCCGCTTATAGCGGCTGTTTTTATTTTGCTTGCCCTGATCATCGTTGGAATTCTTTTTGATATTGTAGGCGTGGCGGTCGCGACCTGCGACGAAACGCCGCTTATAGCAATGTCGTCCAAAAAAATCAAACAGGCGGCTTATGCGCTTCCGCTTTTAAAAAACAGGGAGATCGTCTCCAACTTCTGCAACGATGTGGTGGGGGATATCTGCGGCATCGTGAGCGGCGCCGCGGGCGCGACCATCAGTATAAAGATCCTGCTGTTTGCAACCAGCCTTTCGGACACTTTGATAGGCATCGGCATTTCCAGCCTGACGGCCGCACTTACGGTGGGCGGCAAGGCATGGGGAAAAAGGATCGCCATGAAAAACAATAAAAAGATCGTAATTTATTTGGGTTCCGTCATCCATTTTTTTAAATTCAAGAAAGAGAAAGATGAAAAAAAGAGCGGATATACTGCTGGTTGAAAAAAATCTTGCGAAAAGCAGGGAAAAAGCAAAGGTAATGATCATCGCCGGTATCGTCCGAAGCGGCGATGCGGTCGTTGCTTCCCCTTCCGAGCGTTTTGACGAAGCCGAACCGCTTTTTGTAACTGGAAACGATTGCCCGTACGTGAGCCGGGGAGGACTTAAACTTGAAAAAGCCATATTGGAATTCGGGATCGAACTGAATGGTAAGATATGCCTGGATGTCGGTTGTTCCACCGGCGGTTTTACGGACTGTTTGCTGCGCAGCGGCGCAAAAACCGTATATGCGGTGGACGTGGGATATGGCCAGTTTGACTGGGCCCTGCGCAACGATGCGCGCGTAAAGCTCTTCGAACGCACCAACGCCCGTTATATGGATGAAAACTCGTTTGACCAGCCGGTCGAATTTGCAAGCGTGGATGTATCTTTCATATCCTTAAAACTGATATTGCCTGCGCTTTTGAATATCAAACACGCGCCGGGCCTGCAGGTCGCCGCCCTTATCAAACCACAGTTTGAAGCGGGCAGGCAGCTTGTCGGTAAAAAAGGAGTGGTCCGGGATCCCAAGGTGCACGCGCAGGTTATAAGCGATATTCTTGATTTTGCGCAGAATCTCGGCTTTGGCGTCCGCGGCCTAGCTTTCTCGCCCGTTAAAGGACCCAGCGGAAACATTGAATACCTGGCATATTTAATCAGCGGCGAACCCGGAATGCAAACCGGGGAAATGGTGCGCCGCACAGTCGATATTTCTCATAAATCACTTGTTTAATTTTCCGATTTCCTTTATCATAGAAACAGAACACAATTCAAGTAATATATGGTGAAAACATGGTTAAATTTGGTATCTATACAAATTTCGATAAAGACAACGCGCTGGAAAACACCCAAATGATAGCGCAGGCCGTGAGAGAAAACGGCGGTGATATTTGCCTGGATGACAATTTGTTTAACCATATAAAAGGAACCTGCCACAGGGGATATGAAAACGCGGACTACCTGTTCGTGCTGGGCGGGGACGGAACCATCCTGGGCGCGGCGCGCAAATTTTCGAGCCTGGGCATCGGCATCATCGGTGTGAACCTGGGAAGAATGGGCTTTCTGGCCGAAATAAATCCGGAAGAAGTAAATTGGGCGCTCAAAGAAATCATGGACGGGAAGTACCGGATCGAAACGCGGATGATGCTGGAAGCGAAATCGGATTCCTTTGAAGAGACGCTTCTGGCCTTGAACGAATTTGTGGTTTCCCCCAGAAACCTGCCCCGCATGGTGAGGCTTGAACTCAAAATAAACGGGTCTTTTGCGGAAAAGTATTATTGCGACGGCATGATTGTCTCCAGCCCGACGGGTTCGACGGGCTATACCATTTCGGCCGGCGGCCCCATCATAGCCCCAAACGTAAACTGTATGCTGGTCACGCCCGTGTGCGCGCATACACTCAACGCAAGAAGCATCGTTTTGAATGAAAACGACGTCGCGGAGGTGATTTCGGGTTCAAAGGATGTGCCGCTGTTCGTGACTGCGGACGGCCAGTACAGCAAGCAGCTGAATGAGTCCAGCAAAGTCGTCGTAAAAAAATCCGATATAAACGCGCGTTTCGTCCGGTTGAAACAACGCAATTTCTACGAATTGCTCAAGGTGAAACTGGCGCAATGGCAGACGGAAGAACATGAATAGAGGGGTGTTGTATTTTTGAAGGGCAAACGGCAGAACAAGATCATCGAAATCATATCCAAAAACGATGTTGAGACGCAGGACGACTTGGTAAGTATGCTCAATAAAGCGGGCTTTCAGGTTACCCAGGCCACCATTTCGAGGGATATCAAAGAGCTTCATCTGATCAAGAGCCAGACGGAATCGGGCGCGTACAAATATACGGTAAACGAGACAAAAGAAAAAAGCGATATGAACGTGCTGATGCGTATATTCAAGGATACGGTGCTTTCCATCGAAGCGGCAGGAAACATTTTGGTCATCAAAACGCTGACCGGAAGCGCAAACGCGGCAGCCGAAGTAGTGGACGGACTTCATATCCCGGAGGTTGTGGGATCGATCGCAGGGGACAATACGATTTTTATTGCGGTACGGGATTTAAATTCCGCCATCGGGATCGTATCCAGATTCAGGCAGATGCTGAACAATCAAGGATGATATGATTTACAATTTATCCATTTCAAACATTGCGTTGATCGATGAATTGAATATCGAATTTTCACAAGGTTTGAACGTGCTGACCGGCGAAACGGGCACGGGTAAATCGATCATTGTAGACTCCATGAATCTCGCTTTGGGCGAACGCGCGGACAGGGAACTGATCCGTTCGGGAAAATCGGGTGCGAAAGTGGAGGCTGTTTTTTATATTGAAGGAATGATTTTGGATGACCTGTACGAAAAATACGGCGTTCAAAAAGAAGAGGAACTGTTGATATCCCGCGATCTTTCCGCCGACGGGAAGAACAGCTGCCGGATCAACGGGGGCATCGTTAACCTGGGCACGCTCAAGGAGTTCACGGACAGGATCGTGGACCTGCACGGCCAGCATGAACACCAGTACCTTCTGCAAAGCAAAACACATATCGAATTTGTGGACAGCTTCGGAGGAGAAGAAATAGACAGGATAAAAAGTTGGATCCTGTTTTCTGTAAAAGAATACAAGACCCTTAAAAACGAACGGGATTCCATCGGCGGCACGCCCGAAGAACGCGAACGCAGCATGGATCTTCTGCGGTTTGAGATCGGCGAAATCAAAGGCGCTTCCGTAAAAGCTGGAGAAGGAGAAGCGCTGAAGGAAGAACTGAGCGCCTCTCTGCATGCCGAAAAAATTGCCGACGCCCTGCACGAATGCCATATGGCCCTGTACGGACGTTCGGATTCCATGCTCTCCGAACTCAAGAAGATCACACGTAGGCTCGAGTCCATATCAGCCTACAGCAGCGGGTATGCGGCCCTTGCCGAACGTCTCAACGAAAGTTACTACAGCCTGGATGATCTTGCAGGGGAAGCGCAGCGCGAGTACGACAGGGTCTCTTTTGACGAAAACAGAATCACGCATATACAGGAGAGGCTGGACGAGCTGTTTACCCTGAAACGCAAATACGGCGGCAGCGAGGAAACCATCCTCGCCTATCTGGAGGATGCGTTAGTAAAACTTGAAAAACTAGAAAACAGCGACAGGCTGCTTGCCGACGTTCAAAACAGGCTGCATGACGTGCAAAAGAGATTGTACGGACTTTATTTGGACCTTTCGGAAAAACGAAAAAAAGCAAGCGCTGCACTTGAAGGCATGATACAAACAGAACTCAATGACCTGGGGATGTCAACTTCCCGCTTTGAAATCAGTTTTGAAGAACTCCCGGCGTTTGAAGACGCACCGTTTACGGAAAACGCCCTTGATAAAGTCGAATTCGTCATTTCCACCAATATCGGCGAACCCTTAAAGCCGCTGTCCAAGATCATATCGGGCGGAGAGGTATCCCGAATCATGCTTGCTTTCAAAAATGTTCTGGCCCGTACGGATAAGATCGGCACGCTGATTTTCGACGAGATCGACACGGGCATCAGCGGCAGCATGGCGTATGTGGTCGCCGAGAAGCTATCTAAGATTTCGCAAAGCAAGCAGGTGATATGCGTTTCCCATCTTCCGCAGATCGCAGCGATCGCAGACGCGAATTATCTGATCAGCAAACGGCAGCAGGGCGGCAAAATGATCACGGAGGTCCGCCGGCTGGACGAGGAAGGTAAAACCGCGGAAGTATCCCGGCTGAGCGGAGGAACGGATTCGCAGCATTCGCTTGCGCATGCAAGGGAAATGATCAAACACGCAAAGGACCTGAAAAACAAATAGGGAATTTTTTCATCGGATAAAAAGCACCCGATTTTTTGAGACTAGTATTAGTTTTTTAAATGGGGTGTTTTTGTTTTGAAAAAAGTCAGCGGTTTTAACGTCTTCATTCGTCTTACAGGCATATTTTTATTGATTGTTGCGGTATTCATGGCCATACAGATCGCCGGCATGCCGAACGAGATATACGTGTCGGACGGCATTGCAAAAACCGTTAATTTCAGGCTGCCTGTGAATGTGACGATATCGGGCGATGCCGTGGGCGTCGTTAAATTCAACGGGAACACGCTGTCCCAAAAAAACAAGTATAATTTATCCGAACCCATAGAGATCGAAGCAACGCAGCCTACTCAGGTAAATTTGAAGATCCTGGGCGTTATACCGATCAAAAACTTGAAGATCAACGTCACCAATTATCTGGACGAAAAAAAACTGGTGCCGGGCGGCCAGTCCATCGGCGTTACCCTTCATACAAAAGGCGCCCTGATCGTGGGGATTTCCGATATCGTAAACGGCAGCGGAGAGACCATGAGTCCGGCACGTGATGCCGGCCTGCGAGCGGGGGACGTGATCGAATCCATCAACGGCGTGGAAGTGAACGACGCGGAGCATCTGACCGAAATCATCAATCAATCGACCGCACAGGAGGTGACGCTGGGAATACGGAGAGGAGACGAACATTTTTCCGCGGTGATCATACCCCAGCAGGACGCATATGATAATGTGTACCGTCTGGGCGTATGGGTGCGTGATTCGACTGCGGGCGTGGGCACCCTAACCTTTTATGACCAGGAAACGGGCGGTTACGGCGGCCTGGGGCACGCCATCACGGATTTGGATACGGGAGAAGAGCTTTCGGTGAGGGAGGGTGAAATCATTGCTTCCCAAATTATAGACGTCGTGCGCGGACAGGCTGGCGTTCCGGGTGAGCTTAAGGGATATTTCAATCCGGGAAAAGACAGCATCGGTTCCATTCTGAAAAACTCCCAGTTCGGCATCTACGGGCTTGCTTACAACAGGATCGTAAACCCGCTTTATCCGGACGGCATCTATGTCGCCAAGCAGGACGAGGTCCACGAAGGCCCGGCCGTTATATTATCAACGGTCGACGATGAAGGGATTAAGGCATATGCCTGTGTCATCAGCAATGTGGTGGCGCAAAGCGAGCCCACACAAAAAAGTTTTTTGGTAACCATAACGGATGAGTCGCTTTTGAAAAAAACCGGTGGAATCGTCCAGGGGATGAGCGGAAGCCCGGTTATACAGGACGGCAAACTGATCGGCGCGGTCACACATGTGTTTGTGAACGACCCCACCAAAGGTTACGGAATCTATATCGAATGGATGCTGGAAGAACTGTACAGATAGTTTTTGTTATGTTTTTTACAAAATAATTGTTTATATGTTATCAATACTTACTATTTGCTATTGCAAATAAATTCAATGAGCCATATAATTAATAAATAATGTGTTAAAATTACCAATTTTTTAGAATATTATTTTATTGTTTTTGCATAATATGACTAAAGTTACCTTTTCTAATCTTAAAAACTGATTGAAAAAAATTTGTATTTTATTGATTGGTGGTGCCAATTGAAGAACGACTTTAGGATCATGATTGTGGACAATTCGAATCAATATTGTTTGCAGCTCAAATCTATTTTATTAAAACTGAAGATCGCAAAAGAGATCGAGTTTGCTTTCGATGCAAAAACCGCAACGGAATTATATGATTCATTTAAACCGGATATTGTAATAATAGAACCGCTTCTGCCGATGGGGGACGGGTTCGTCCTGCTGGAGAAAATCGTGTACGACGACGTGATCCGGATTGTTGTTACATTCGTCAACCATGAATTTTATATTAAGAAATCCATCGATCTATGCGTGGATTATATATTCATTAAACCGCTGGATGAGCATCTTTTATCCAAGCGGATCATGGAAATTATCCAGGCGGCCGAATCGGGCGGCGGAAAATGTGCAAGGAGGGGACGTCCCGAGAACACGATATCGGATCTGCTGAAAAGCGTGGGGATCCCTGTGAATATCAAGGGCTTCCGGTATCTGAGAAATGCGATCGAGATCGTTGCATCCGATTTTTCAAACATTGATAAAGTCACCAAAAACCTGTACATGAAAGTTGCGAATAATTTTGATTCAACACCCACCCGCGTGGAAAGAGATATCCGGCACGCGATCGAAGTCGCTTACAACCGCGGGAACCCGCAGCTTTTGAACGATATCTTCGGCTATACGATCGACGAGGATAAAGGCAAGCCGACCAACTCCGAATTTATCGCGATGCTGGCCGACAAAATAATAATCGGGATGAACCATGTGGACTGAACGGTAAAAAAAAAGTTAAATCTTTTTGCGACCGCGCATATACCTTTAAACAAGAGGTGTTGGATGTGCGGCTTGTTTTTTTATATAAGGCTGCAAGACAAATCTTTTTGAACCGCTATAAATATGTAGCGCTCGCTTTTTTTTATCTGACGGGCTGCATGTGCGGTTACTATTCATCGGACGGCCTCTCCGACGTGCTTAAGGAAACATTGCGGGAAAATCTTGAGGTCCGTTTTTTTTACCGCAACCCGGATCCCGCCTTCGTTTTTTTATCTATTTTATTGATTTGCATTCTTTGGCTCGCGGGATTTTCTTCCGCCGGGATTGTTTTCATCCCGCTGATTCTTCTCATATCGTCGGCTCTGCAATCGTTTTTGATACAGATAGCCTTTGTAAATATGAGTCTTTCCGGCGGCATCGCCGCGGCCGGGAGCGTTCTTTTATTTATGCTGTCCTCCGCTGCCGTTCTTTTTTTGGGCGCGATATCTCTGGGCAATGCACTTGGGATATTTGCCTTAAGAAAACAGAATCTTTCCCTGGCCGAAAAAGCGGCGCTGAACAATAAAAACCTGTTTGTATTTTTCATGGCGGGCGTTATATATCTCTTATTTTCTTATTTTTTATTTTTGGCGATCAAGGCGATTTTTTGATACGGTTGTGGTATGATGGAAGAAAAACGGAGGGTACCATGGAAGACACCATCAAAAGGATTCATGAGGCTTACAATGCCATCCGCAGACAGACGGATTTTACGCCGGAAGTGGCGGTCATTTTGGGTTCGGGACTGGGCGGTTACGCCGATTCCCTTCAAACGATCTGCCGGTTCGATTATAAAGATATCCCGGGATTTCCCGTGTCCACCGCGATCGGACATGCCGGCCGGCTGATTTTTGCCGAACATTTCGGCAAAAGAATCGCCGTTTTCCAAGGCAGGTTTCATTGCTATGAGGGATATTCGCCGGCCGAAACGGTGATTCCGCTGCGCACTGTCATCCGTCTGGGTGTCAAAACCGCGCTGTTTACCAACGCGACCGGCGGGATCAACCAATCGTTTGATCCGGGCGATCTGATGCTGGTGTCCGACCATATCAATTTTTCCGGGCTCAACGTCCTACGTGGTCCGAACATGGAAGATTTCGGGACCCGGTTTCCGGATATGTCCTTTGCCTATTCCAAACGACTGATCAACGTCCTTGAAAAAGCAGGCGAAAAAAACAATATACTCCTCAAAAAAGGCGTTTACGGATATATGGTCGGTCCTTCTTTCGAAACACCGGCCGAAATACGGGCGCTTTCGCATCTGGGCGCGGATGCAGTGGGTATGTCCACCGTTCACGAAGTCGTTGCGTCCGCACACGCGGGAGTAGAAACGGCGGTGATCTCCTGTATAAGCAATCTTGCGGCAGGGGTGTCCAGCCAGGCCATCACGCATGAGGAGGTTTTGGAAGCAGGACGTAAGGTTGCGCATAAAATTGCCCGTTTGATCGACGGTTTTTTGGAGGGACTGTAAAGACCAAAGGTATATGAATATGAATAAACGGCTTTTTAGCGTCATAGATTTCTAATGGCAAGGTCTGATTACCGGCAATAGCCGAAGACCCCCGCTTTAAAAGGAGTGATGGCTATGCGCGCAAAAAGAGCTGTTTTATTTTTTACAATTATTATCCTGGTGTTTCAGGCATCCGTTCAGTACGCAAAAGCCGAAGAGGCGACGGCAGGATCGGGATATGAGGATAATTTTGCCGCCTATGTGCTTTGCGACAGCGCTTCCGGTCAGGTGGTTGCGGAGAAAAACGGCGATTTGTCTTTTAATGATGTGGGACTTTCCCAGCTGATGTCCATTTATATTTTTTTGGATTGCATAGACAAAGGCGAGATCAGCCTGCAGGACCAGGTGAAGATCAGCGCGTACGCGGCCGGACAGGGAGGATCACAGATCTTTTTGGAACCGCACGACAACTACACGGTGGAGACGCTTTTAAAAGGGGTGATCATGGTCGCGGCCAACGACGCATGCGTCGCGCTGGCCGAGCGCATCGCGGGCAGCGAAGATGATTTCGTAAAGCTGATGAACGCCAAAGCGCAGGATCTGGGGATGACGGGCACAAAATATGTGAACTGTACGGGGTATCTGGCCAAGGGCGAGGTAACGACGGCGCAGGACAATATTAAATTGAGCCGCAGTATCGTGAAATATCCGCTGTTTTTCAATTACAGCAAAACATGGATGGACGTGATCGTACACAGCGACGAACACAGGACGGATATCGTGAACGCGAACAGGCTGGTCAAACAAAACGACAAATGCGACGGGCTCGGCGTCGGGTCGTCCAAAGAAACGGGATTCTCCATATCGGCTACCGGACGGACGGGGGAAAGCCGGTTTATATTTGTCGGCATCGGCGCCGCTTCTGCAAAGAAGCGGACAGCAGCGGCCGGCGCCGCCATGGAGGCCGCATTCAACACCTATGCCTCCAAAACGTTTTTAAAAGCGGGTCAGCTGGTCAAAAAAGACTTCAATATCGACGGCGCCGATAAAAAGGATATTATCTTATACGCCAAGGACGATATCAGCCTGCTTCTGAAAAAAGGGGAGGAAAATACGACAGAAAAAAAGCTTGTGATGATCGAAAACCTTGAGCTGCCCATCCATGCGGGCGACAAAGTGGGGGAAGTGGTGATCTTTAAAGGCGGAGAGCCGATCGCCAGAAGCGACATCATTGTAAAAGAAGATATCTATCAGCTCACGTACGGTTACTGCCTCAATAAAGTGATCTACTGCTGGCTGAATTAACATACCGTTCATTGACAGCAAACCACCCGTGTGTTAGAATTTTTTGTATTGAAATAAGCTTTTCCGCAGGGTATGCGTGCAGGCCTGCGGCTGGAACAGGTGGTAATTGCAAATGTTGTTAAGCGGTGGATTTTCTGCTGATTGGTTTTTAAATTTATTATACAGTCTTCCTGCGATACTGATCGCACTTTCTTTTCATGAATTCGCACATGCGTGGGCGGCCAATAAAATGGGGGATCCCACGGCAAAAAATCTGGGCAGGCTGACGCTGGATCCGATCAAACATCTGGATCTGATCGGTACAATCTGTCTTTTGTTGTTCCGTTTCGGCTGGGCCAAGCCGGTGCCCATCAATCCGAGAAACTTTAAAAAACCCGTTCGTGATGAGATTCTTGTCTCCATGGCCGGCATCGCAATGAATTTTTTGGTATCCTTCGTTGCTTTTGCCGCTTTGTTTTTCATATACAACGGAAAAATCATGGATATCGCCTCCTACATCATTTACTATATCATCGTGCTGAACATCTATTTCGGTATATTCAATCTGATTCCTATCCCGCCGCTGGACGGTTTCCATATCATCAGCGCGCTGTTCATCCGGCGTGCCGGACAGATTGTCAGCACGTTATACCGGTTCGGTTTTCTTATATTGCTCGTCCTGCTGCTGACCGGCGTGATCGGTAATCTTCTAAATGCCGCACTCTCTTTTGTACTGTCCGGCTACGCGGCGTTTTTCGGTTTATTTTCTTAAAAAACAGGAGTGGCTTTTTTTATGTCTTACCATATCAAGCTATCCCAGTTTGAAGGCCCGCTTGACCTGCTGTTACATCTGACCGCCAAGGCGAAGATCGACCTGCAGGATATTTTTATTTCACAAATCACAAAGCAATATCTTGCCTATATGGAGGAGATCGAAGAAGTGGACATGGAACGCGCCAGCGATTTTTTGAACATGGCGTCCACGCTATTGTACATCAAATCGCGCTCCCTGCTGCCCCGCAAGGCCGAAACGGAAGATGAGGAAACCGACCCCGAACTGGAACTCATTGAAAAGCTGCGCGCGTACAAGGCGTTCAAGGATGCGGGCGAAACCTTGAAGAACATGCAGGAAGAAGCCTTCTTAAGTTTTTACAAACTCCCGGAGGAGATACCGGGCCTCGTATCCCCGGTGATTTGGGAAGACGTGGAAATAAAGTCGCTTTACGAGGCGTTTTTAGAGATCATCGGCCGCAAAAAACAGGACAAGCCGGCATATGAAAAGGTGGAGGTCCACCATGACAGCTTTTCCGTTCGGCTGCAGTCCAAAAAAATACTGGGTGTTTTGAAAGCAAAGAACTCCGTCCGGTTTGCCGAACTGTTTGAAGAAAACGTAACGCCGATGGAGATTGCGGTCACCTTTCTTGCGCTTCTGCAGCTTTGGCATACGGACAAGCTTAAGGTTGAGCAGAAAAAAGGTTTTGGTGAAATACTGGTCAGGTGCGCCTGACGGGAGGGATGGCTATGGATAAAAACAGGATCGCGCATTTGATATCGGCCGTGCTTTTCGTTACCGGGGATCCGGTGAGCGTTGCCAATCTGGCGGCGCTTGCGGGCATGGACTTTGAAGAATTCGACGAACTTTTAAGCGGCATCATCAAAGAAAAGGCCGAAAGGAACGAAGGCATTCTGATACGGCGGATCGCAGACAAGGTGCAGCTTTGCACAAACGCCGACTATGCCGAGTACATCCAATTGCTGCTTGCGCCCGAGGTCAAGGGCCGGCTTTCCAATTCGGTGTTGGAAACGCTCAGCATCATCGCATACAAACAGCCGGTCACCCGCTCCGAGATCGAATCCATCCGCGGCGTACGCTGCGACTATGCCGTATCCGTCCTGCTGGAAAAAGGCATGATTTCGGAAGCGGGTAGAAAAGACGTTATCGGGCGGCCGGTCCTTTTCGCCACCACCGACGAATTTTTAAGAAGTTTCGGCATCACGGACCTCGGCGAACTGCCGGCCATCGATTTTGAGAAATACGAACAGGCGGAAGAAGCCTTATAACAATTCTTCCGGAAATACGCAGTTTGAGGCGTATTTTTTTTACGGAAAAATCAAACAATAGAAAAAAAGGCCGGGGTATACTGCATTGTTTAAAATTCTGTGGATCGCCGCTACCATCGTTTCCATTTATCTGGGCGCGAGGAGCGTATTCGTTTTTATTACGATCAAGAAACATAAAAAGCATTATTTTTTCAATATCGCCTTCGGCGCGCTGTTCAAACTGAAGGTCATCCGCCTTTGTATCGCCATGAAAAAGAATCCGGACGAAACGCTGCAGATCATGCTGGTAAAACGGAAGGGCAAAACGAGCAAGATTATGAATCTTTCAAAAATGGGCCGGTTCAATCCGGATCTGTTAAAAATTATAACCCCGGCCCTCACATTTAAAAAAATAGACTTTGAAATTAAAATCGGATTTCACGAAGCAAAAACAACCTGCATGTTCTGCGGGTTTCTTCTTGCGTTACTGAACGGGCTGGTTCCGGTTTTAAGGGAATATGTCAAAATGGAAGAGGTGCGGTTTCGAGCGGCGCCGCTTTTTAAAAATGAAAAATTTTCTGTTTTTTTGTTCTGCATATTAAAAATTGATTTCGTACATATTATCTTTAGAGTTTTCAAAATTTTAATAAAAAAGGTGGTAGAAAAACATGCATCCGATAGAGAACATTATGCAAGTGACCATGAATGAAATCAAACAAATGGTGGATGTGAACACGATCGTGGGGGATCCGATCATAACCCCGGATGGAAGCACCATCCTGCCGGTATCCAAGGTGAGTTTCGGCTTTGTGACGGGCGGGGGAGAATACGGCAGTAAAATGCTGCCGCCGCCCGATGATTCAAGGCTTCCGTTCGGCGGGGGCGGGGGCGCGGGCATCACCATCAGCCCCATCGCCTTTCTGATCGTAAAAAGTGAGGACGTAAAAATGCTTACGGTGGACCATCAGAACACCTACGAAACATTGATGGACAAAATCCCGCAGATTTTAACCCAGGTAAAAAGGATATTCGAACAGAACAGGCAGGGACAAAAGGAGCCTGAAATTTGAAAAAGATTGCAGCCTTTCTTTTTTCCCTGGCCGTATTGTTTATGGGGCCGGCCGCGCATGCGGCACAGAGCGAGATGCCCGACCTGTCAAAGGCGGGTGGAGCCGTATTGATCGAAAGGGACACCCTTCGTATTTTGGAGGAAAAGGACAAGGATAAAAAACTGCCGATGGCCAGCACCACCAAAATAATGACGGCGATTCTTGCAATCGAAAACGGCAATCTTAACGATGGGATCACGGTATCGAAAAACGCTTCGGGCGTGGAAGGTTCATCCATCTGGCTGGGCGTGGGCGAACACGTGACGCTGGAAGACCTTTTGTACGGACTCATGCTGTCTTCCGGCAACGACGCCGCTGTCGCCGTCGCCGAACATATATCGGGCAGCGTGGATAACTTTGTCGCGCTGATGAACGCAAAAGCAATAAAAATCGGCGCAAAGGGCACGAACTTTGCAAACCCGAACGGGCTGTACGATAAAAACCATTATACGACGGCGTACGACCTTTCGCTTATCGCGGCATACGCCATGAAAAACGAAACTTTTAGAAAGATCGTCTCCACCGTTTACTGGGAAATGCCGTGGGAAGGGCATGCGTACAAACGCGTGCTTAAAAATAAAAACCGCAATTTATGGGAGTACGAAGGCGCTACCGGGATTAAGACAGGCTATACCAGGGATGCGGGACGCTGCTATGTGGGTTCGGCCACGAAGGACGGGATGGAACTGATCACGGTCCTGCTGGACGATTACGATATGTTTGACGATTCGCGGAAAGTTTTTGATTACGGGTTTACAAATTACCAAAAAGTGAATATAGTTAACAAAGGAGATCCGCTTGGCGACGCGGCAGTGCAAAACGGGCTCGAGGAATCCGTTGGCGCGATTGCGGGCGCAAGCTATGCCTACCCCTGTTCAGGCGAAGAGCTCGATTCCGTACGCAAAACGGTACTGTTGGACGATTCGATTTCGGCGCCCGTCAGCAGGGGGGATGTGATCGGAAAAATTGAAGTGTATATCGGCGGCGGCAAAATGGCCGAGATCCCGGTTATGGCGGATTCGGACGTTTTTGAAAACACCTATGAATTCAATCTTTTGAAGGTCATCCGCAACTATTTGTTTGGATAGAGGAAAAAATGAGGCTACAAAAATATTTGGCCGACTGCGGCGTCGCTTCCAGGAGAAAATCCGAAGAATTTATAACGCAGGGCCGGGTCCGCGTGAACGGCGAGACCGTCACCCAGATGGGATCCACTGTGGAACCGGGGAAGGACACGGTGACTTTTGACGGAAAAAAAGTATCGCCGGAAAAACTCAAAGTATATATTATGCTCAACAAACCCGCGGGGGTGGTCTCCACCTGCAGCGACGATAAAGGTCGCCCGGCCGTGCTTGAGTTTGTAAGCGATGTAAAAGAAAGGCTGTACCCGGTTGGAAGGCTGGATTTCACCACCGAAGGGTTGCTCCTTATGACGAACGACGGCCGGCTTGCCAATGTTTTGACCCATCCGAAACACAATGTTGAAAAAAAATACCTCGCCGTTATCGACGCGATGATAACAGACGAAGAAATCAAAAATCTGGAAGGCGGCGTTTTGATCGACGGATACAGGACAGGGCGCGCCATATTCCGGGTGCTGAATAAGGGGGAGACTCGCACCGAAATCCTTTGCGTGATCACGGAAGGCAAAAACAGGCAGCTTCGGCGGATGTTTGAAGCCGTCAGTAAAAATGTGGTATACTTAAAACGCGTAGGCGTGGGGGAGATCAAGCTCGGCAATCTGAAAAAGGGCGCATACAGGCGCCTGACAGTCGAAGAGATAGACTATTTGAATAAACTTGCCGGCAGTTGACAAACCAGATGCCGGCTTTTTTTATAAATGATAAAAATAAACTTTAAAAATAAAAAAGGAAATAGGATTATATTGTTGTATATAGAATATAGGGAAATATTTTTATTTAAATATATATTTTAAATCGGAGGAAATTTTATGGACAAAAGGAGCAGTCTTGCTGAACTGACGGAAAAAACAAAGTCAGTCCTCCTGGGCGGAGGCCGGGAGCAAATTGACGGGCAGCACAAGCAAAAAAAATTGACTGCGCGCGAAAGAGTGGATGCAATTCTTGATCAGGCAAGTTTTATCGAGCTTGACAAGTATATTGAACGCTCTGGGGCTACCCCTGGATTTGAAAGCAAAACCATGGCCGGAGAAGGCGTCGTAACCGGATACGGAACGATCGACGGCCGGCCGGTATATATTTTCATCCAGGATTATACCGTTCTTTGCGGATCCATGAGCATGGCGCAGGCAAAGAAAATCGTCAAGATCATGGACATGGCATTGCAGAACGGCTCGCCGGTGATCGGCGTGCTGGATTCGGGCGGTTCAAGGATCGCCGAAGGCGCGGCGGCCGCGGCCGCGTACGGGGAAGTGGTCAAAAAATTAAACGATCTTTCGGGCGTCGTTCCGACTGTCAGCGTAATCGCAGGGCCCTGCATCGGCGCGCAGGCTTATCTGGCCTGCCTGACCGATTTCACGGTCTCGGTGGAGGGCATCTCGACCGTCTTGCTGCACGGGGAACAGATCGTATCTTCCGCAATGGGGCAGAAATTCGATGTGCGGGAATTCGGCGGCGCAATGGCCCAAAACGCAAGGACCGGGATCGCGCAGTTTTTAGCCGCGGACGAGGCGGAAGCATACGCAAAGGTGCGCGCTTTGCTTTCCTTCCTTCCCATGAATAATTTGGACGACGCGCCGTATGAGGCGAGCGGGGACGATATCAACCGCCCGGTTCCCGAATTGGATGCGGACGGGGATGTCGGCGTGGCGGATCTGATTGTCAAAATAGCGGACGACGGCGTATTCTTTGAAGTACATGCCTATTACGCGCCCGAGATCATCACCGGATTTGCGCGCATGAACGGCAATTCGGTGGGCATAGTGGCCAACGCCGCCGGCGCGCTCAGCGCTTCTGCTGCAAAAAAAGCGGCCAGGTTCATTTCGATACTGGATGCGTACCATCTGCCGGTTTTAACGCTGGCGGACGCGGGCGACATCCCGGTAGAATCCGAAACGCAAGAGAACGATCTGATTTCCGCCGTCTCTTCGCTGATGTACACATATGCGCAGGCCAGCATTCCCATGGTAACGGTAATCTGCGGCCGTGCGGTTGCGGCCGGACTGCTGGCGATGGGCTGTAAAACCGCAGGCGCGGACGTGGTGTTTGCATGGAGCAGCGCGGAAATCTCCGCGCTTCCGGCCGAAGCGGGTTCTTTGATATTCTATGAGGATGAGATTAACGCTTCGGGCGATCCGCTTTCCGCTAAAGCGGAGGCGCTGGGTAAATATAAAAATGAATATGCGAGCGCGTTCAATGCTGCCAAACAGGGCGTGGTCGACGATGTGATTGCTCCGTCCGCGACCCGCCAGATGGTGATTGCGGCGCTGGAAGCCTGCCTTTTAAAGCGCGAACAGGGAAAACCGCCCAAAAAACACGGCGTAATGCCTTTATGAGGAGGAGTGCGCCATGGATTTAAGTAATGTATTCAACACGGGCGGAATGGTGACAGGGATTGGTCTGCTGATCGTTTTTGGCTGTTTGATCGCTCTTATCGTCATCATTGTACTCCTGCCGAAAGTCTTGAACGTAGACCGGACAAAAAAAAGACGGGTGCATCCGGCAACACCCGGCGCAAAGACGGCGCCGGCAATACCCAAACCCCAAGCGCGGCCCATGCCGCCTGAAAAGGACGACCATGAGTTCATTGCGGTAATTTTTGCATCGGTTGCGGCCATGATGGACACCCATCCGGGCAAAATTGTCGTACGCTCCTATAAGAGAATTAGTCCGTCTGCCTGGAAGAAATCGGGCAGGAACTATCAAATATTTCTTAAAATTTAAATTTTTTCGGAGGAAGGATATGCGTAAATTTTTAATCAATGTTAACGGAAATTCATACGAGGTGGAAGTGGAGGAACTGACGGGGTCCGCGCCGGCTTCAACGACGCCAACTGCGCCGGCTCCCGGGCCGGCTGCCCCTCAGGCGCCCGCCGTGCCTTCTCCTGCGCCTAAAGTTTCCGCGCCGATGCCTGCCGGCGGCACGCAGATCAAATCCCCGCTGCCCGGCGTCGTGCTGGCCGTAAATGCAGTGGTTGGCGATAAAGTTTCAAAGGGTGACGTTCTCGCGGTCGTGGAAGCCATGAAAATGGAAAACGAGATTTTGGCGCCCGAGGACGGAACCATACTAACAGTCGCAGTAACAAAAGATACGTCCGTGAGCACCGGCGACCTCCTTATGGTCATTGGATAAGATGCGTAAAAGGATAAAGGAGGTACCTTGTTTTGTCTAGTTTTACACAAACGATGGCCGATTTCGTAAAAGATACGGGGTTTTTCAATTTTACCTGGCAGGGCGGCGTTATGATCATCATTGCCTGCGTGCTGCTGTATCTTGCTATTGTAAAAAAATTCGAACCGCTGCTGCTTTTGCCCATCGCGTTCGGCATGCTGCTGGTGAATCTTCCGCTTTCGGGGGTCATGACGCCCGAAGTGCATAATACGGACGGAACCACCAATCCGGGCGGCCTGATTTATTATTTGTATCAGGGCGTTAAGCTGGGCATATACCCGCCCCTTATTTTTCTGGGGGTGGGCGCAATGACCGATTTCGGTCCGCTGATCGCGAATCCCAAGAGCCTGCTGCTGGGCGCTGCCGCGCAGCTGGGCATTTTTATGGCTTTCATTCTGGCCCTTCTTTTAGGGTTTGACAATAACGTCGCCGCATCCATAGGGATCATCGGCGGCGCGGACGGCCCGACCGCCATTTATGTGGCGTCCCGCCTGGCGCCCGAATATCTTGGTCCGATCGCGGTGGCGGCATATACGTACATGGCGCTTGTGCCCATCATACAGCCGCCCATTATGAAAGCAATGACAACCAAAAAAGAACGCATGATCAAAATGGAACAGCTGCGGGAAGTTTCCAAATCGGAAAAGATCATTTTCCCGATTGCAGTCACCATTTTCGTTTCATTTATGCTTCCGGCGGCCATTCCCCTGATCGGTATGCTCATGCTGGGCAATCTGATGCGGGAAAGCATGGTGGTGGAACGGCTGAGCAAGACGGCGCAGAACGATCTGATGAACGCGATCACCATTTTCCTGGGGGTCAGCGTGGGCGCAACGGCAGCGGGCGAGACCTTTTTATCACCCACAACGATATTTATCATCGTCATTGGCATCATCGCATTCGGATTCGGCACCTTCGGCGGCGTCCTTTTCGGCAAGATCATGTGCAAGCTTTCGGGCGGCAAGGTGAATCCGCTGATCGGGTCTGCCGGCGTATCGGCGGTTCCAATGGCGGCGCGCGTGTCCCAGAAAGTGGGGCAGGAAGCCAATCCGTCCAATTTTTTGCTCATGCATGCGATGGGCCCGAATGTGGCGGGCGTGATCGGCTCGGCGGTTGCCGCCGGCGTTCTGATATCGCTGTTCGGCGGTTAATACATCAAGGAGGAAACAAATGGGTAAAGTACATATAACAGATACGATTTTAAGAGACGCGCACCAGTCGCAGGCGGCAACCCGCATGACGACGGACGAAATGATACCGGGCGCGGAAATTTTGGATAAAGCGGGCTACTGGTCCCTGGAATGCTGGGGCGGCGCGACATACGACGCCTGTCTGCGCTTTCTGAACGAAGATCCCTGGGAACGGCTCAGGCGCCTTCGAAAGGCCATGCCCAATTCTAAGCTGCAGATGCTTCTCCGCGGGCAGAACCTGCTGGGGTACAAGCATTACGCGGACGATTTTGTGGACTTTTTTGTAAAAAAGGCCATCGAAAACGGGATAGACGTGATCCGTATCTTCGACGCGCTCAATGATTTGCGTAATTTAAAGACAGCAATGGACGCCACCATCAAATACGGCGGCTGGTGCGAAGCCGCGGTTTCGTATACCACCAGCCCGGTGCATAATTCCGCCTATTTTGTGAAAATGGCAAAAGAACTGGAAGGGATGGGCGCGCATTCCATCTGCATCAAGGATATGGCCAACCTGCTGCTTCCGTACGACGCCTACAACCTGATCAAAGAAATGAAAAAGGTGATCCATGTCCCCATTCACCTGCATACGCACAACACCAGCGGCGTGGGGGACATGACGTATTTAAAGGCGATCGAAGCGGGCGTGGACATTGTGGACACCGCGCTCTCGCCCCTGGCCAACGGCACGTCCCAGCCCTGCACGGAATCGCTGATCGCGACGCTGAAGGGGACCGAATACGACTCGGGCATCGACCTTGGGGTGCTGAACGAAGCGGCAAAACATTTCAACAAGGTCGCGCAGCGGCTGGTCGCGGACAATTTTTTGGATTCCAAGGTGCTGGGCGTGGATATCAACACGCTTTTATACCAGGTACCGGGCGGCATGCTGTCCAACCTGATCAGCCAGCTCAAACAGGCGAGCGCGGAAGAAAAGTTTATGGATGTTCTAAAAGAGATACCACGGGTGCGCGAAGATTTCGGCTACCCGCCGCTTGTGACCCCGACCAGTCAGATCGTGGGCACGCAGGCCGTGTTCAACATACTGGCCAAAGAGCGGTATAAAACCGTTACCAAGGAATCAAAGGCCCTTTTAAGGGGTGAATACGGGCAGCTGCCCGCGCCGGTGAACGAAGACGTGCGCAGAAAGTGCATCGGGGAGGACACGGTGATTACACACCGTCCGGCGGACGATATCGCGCCCGAACTGGACAAATACCGCAAAGAGATCGGGGAATACATGGAACAGGAGGAGGATATCCTGACCTACGCCATGTTCCCGCAGGTCGCGCCCAAGTTTTTCGAGTTCAGGCGCGCAAATAAATATAAACTGGATTCACAAATGCTGGATCGTGAGAACAAAATCCATCCGGTGTGATATAATAAGGGGGTTAAGAGCCCCCTTTTTATTTCGGGGTCCCCGAAAAGCCATAAAATTTTTTGGGGTGTGATTTTGACATAAAGAGAGGAGACCCCATGAATATCCTGCTGACAAATGACGACGGCGTACATTCGCCCGGCATCGGAAAACTGGCGGAACATTTGTCCCGCGACCATAAGGTCTGGATCGTCGCTCCCGGCGGAGAACGCAGCGCGAGCGGACATTCCATTACAATGAATCTGCCCCTTTTTGCTAAAAAGATCACCCTGCCCGGCCTGGAGCACATCCCGGCTTATAAGGTGTCGGGCACGCCCGCAGATTCGGTAAAACTGGGCCTTCGTGCCATCGTCCAAGAAAAAATAGACCTGGTGGTTTCGGGCATCAACCTGGGCTCCAACCTCGGTTCGGACATCCTTTGTTCGGGCACGACGTCGGCCGCGATGGAAGCGGCGGTGCTGGGCCGCAAAGGCCTAGCCGCCTCCTTGCAGTTAAACGACATGTCTTCCGTTCATTTTCTGCCGGACGCCGCAAAATGCGTCGGGTTGTTTTTATCCCAGATCGATGTGGAGAGGGATATCCGGCAGGTGATCAACATGAATATACCTTCCATTCCCTTCGACGAGATCAAGGGGTTCAAATTCGCGCAGCAGGGCGAAATGCAGTACGATGAACAATACGAAAAAAGAACGGATCCCAGGGGACGGGAATACTATTGGCTGGCCGGCGGTTATGTGGGCGACCAAACGGGAAGAGAAACCGATTCAACCATACTCCGCGAGGGATACGTGGCGCTCACCCCCCTGAAATGCGATTTAACGGATTTTGACCATTTGGAATCCTTAAAATGCAATTTGGATAACTTGAAATTGCATATTTAAAAATCTATGGTATAATGGTACGGTAAACCGAAAAACGGCGGAGGAAAAAGTATGAATATCATAGACAGAATCAATATAGAATTCAAAACAATGAGCAAAGGCCAAAAGCAGATTGCAATCTATATCCTGCATAATTACGATAAAGCTGCGTTTATGACGGCCGCCTCTCTGGCTGCCATCGTAAGGGTGAGCGAATCGACCGTTGTCCGTTTTGCTTATGCGCTGGGATACGAAGGGTATCCCGAACTGCAGAAGGATTTCCAGGAAGTCATCAAAAACAAACTGACCAACGTGCAGCGGCTGGAGCTGATGGAGGGGCTCACCTCCAAAGAGATCATAGAGACCGCGTTCAAAATGGACATAAACAATATAAAGACATCCCAGAACTATATCACGCCCGAACTGATGGACAGCCTGGTGGACAGCATTCTGGCCGCAAACCACGTATATATACTGGGCACGCGCGCGAGCGCGCCGCTGGCCCAGTTTTTATCGTATTACATGAGTTATTTCATCAGCAACGTCAAACTGGTCACATTTGGCCAGAGCGATATTTACGCGCAGGCCCTGTATGCGGATAAAAACGACATCGTCATCGGCATCAGTTTTCCAAGATATTCCCTGCTGACGGTGGAAGGCCTTTCCTATTTTAAATCAAAAGGATGCACCGTTGTCACCATTACGGACAACGAATCGGCGCCGCCTGCGGAATATTCGGATTATACGCTGATCACCAAAAGCAATATGAACTCTTTCGTGGACTCGCTGGTTGCGCCCTTAAGCCTGATCAACGTTTTAATCATCCTGCTGGGCCTGCGGAAAAAGGGCGAGTTGGTATCCAATTTTGAAGAGCTTGAAAAAATTTGGAACCAGAGCGCCATCTATGCCACCCAGGAACTGGACGAAAAATTCCTGGAACTCAGCGACAAATGACGGATATTATTGTGATCGGCGGAGGACCCGCGGGGATGATGGCGGCCGCCTCAGCCGCTTTTTTGCATAAAAACGCTCTTCTGCTGGAGCAAAACGAAAAACTCGGCAAGAAAATGTATATCACCGGCAAAGGGCGCTGCAACGTCGCCAATGACTGCCCGCCGGACGAGTTTTTCCAAAATGTCGCGCACAATCCGAAATTTCTTATGAGTTCCATCTATGCCATGCCGCCCGATACTCTGGTCGCATTGCTGGGGGAATACGGCCTTAGGACCAAAGTTGAACGCGGCCGCCGCGTTTTTCCGGCCAGCGACAAATCCAGCGATGTGATCCGCTGCATGGCAAGGATACTGGATGCGGCAGGCGTGAAGGTCCGGCTGAACACAAAAGTCAAAGAGATCAAAAAAAAGAAGGACGCTTTTGTTGTACAAACAATGGACGGAAGTTCTTTGGACGCACGAACGGTCGTGATCGCGACCGGCGGCGTTTCCTATCCGCAGACGGGATCGACGGGGGACGGATACGGTTTTGCGCAGGCGTTCGGCCATAAAGTGTTCGCCCCGCATCCGGCGCTCGCGCCTTTGCTGGAAGACGGAAATACCTGCGCAGAACTGGCCGGACTTACACTCAAAAACGTTGTTTTCACATTATACCAGAACGGTAAAAATATATTTTCTGAACGCGGGGAAATGCTGTTTACGCACAGCGGCATAAGCGGACCGCTGGTCCTTTCGGCCAGCAGCGCGGTCAATCATGAAAGGCCGGCGGACCTTGGGGCCAAGATTGACCTGAAACCCGCGCTGACGCAAGAAAAGCTGGACAAGCGCATTTTGCGCGATTTTGACAGGTACAAAAACAAGCAAATCAAAAACGCCCTGGCCGAATTGCTGCCGGGCAGCCTTGTTGTCCCAATGCTGAAAATATCGGGCATCTGTGAGGAAAAAGAAGTGAACAGCGTCACCAAAGAAGAGCGGGAAAAACTGTGCCGCACCCTCAAAGCATTCCCTGTAAAAATAAAAGGAATCGCCGGATTTGACGAAGCCATTATCACCCGCGGCGGAGTGGATGTACGGGGGGTCGACCCGTCCACGCTGCAGAGCAAACTAATACCTGGGCTCTTTTTTGCGGGGGAAGTGATGGACGTGGACGCGCTCACCGGTGGCTACAACATGCAGATCGCATTTTCCACCGGATGGCTGGCGGGCGCTGCAGCAAGCGAACATTTAAGTTGACAAACCCCACAAAAAAAATATACAATGTATTGAGGTGTGTATTTGTATTGTAATTTGAAATGTTTCAAATAGTTACAATGATATATAACCGCCAAAAACTGATAGGAGGTGTAATGCATTAAGTGAGTGGCATACTAATACCTATCCTTCTGTGCGCAGCAGGTTTGGTAATAGGACTTATTGTAGGGTATTTTTACAGGCGAAATATTGCCGAGTCGAAAATAGGCCGTGCAGAGGATTCCGTTAAAAAGCTGATTGAAGATGCGCAGAAAAGAGCGGAGGTTATTCGAAAAGAAACGGTATTAGAAGCTCAGGAAGAAGTTCATAGACTACGAAACGAATTTGAAAGAGAACAAAGAGAAAGACGTAACGAAACGATCAAGCTTGAAAAAAGGATCGTTCAGAGAGACGAAGCCCTGGACAGAAAACTGGACAATCTTGAACAAAAAGAGGAACAGTTAAACAAAAAGACAAAGGAGATATCTAAGGCCAAGGAGGAACTCGAAACGATCACCGGCCGGCAGCTTGAGCAGCTGGAGCATATTTCGAGCATGACTAAAGACGAGGCCAAGGAACTTCTGCTTGAAAAGGTGGAAAACGAGGCGCGCCACGATGTGGCAGTAATGCTCCGAGAGATTGAAACGAAAGCCAAAGACGAAGCCGAAAAAAAGGCAAGGGAAGTTTTATCCCTGGCCATTCAGAAAACGGCGGCGGATCATGTTGCGGAATGCACCGTGTCTGTCGTGCCCCTGCCCAGTGATGATATGAAGGGCAGGATTATCGGACGTGAAGGCAGAAACATAAGGGCTCTTGAAACGGCGACCGGAATCGATTTAATCATCGACGACACGCCCGAAGCGGTCATCCTTTCGGGGTTCGACCCTGTGCGGCGTGAAGTTGCCAGGATCGCGCTTGAAAAGCTGATCGTGGATGGCAGAATCCATCCCGCCCGCATCGAAGAGATGGTGGGCAAGGCGCAAAAGGAAGTCGATAACCAGATCCGGGAAGCCGGCGAACATGCAGTATTTGACGTAGGGATCCATTCATTGCATCCTGAACTCATCAAACTTTTGGGCAGGCTTCGTTTCCGCACAAGTTACGGTCAGAACGTACTTAAACATTCGCTGGAAGTCGCTCATCTCGCGTCCATTATGGCGGATGAGATCGGCGCGAACGCAAAGCTGGCGAAACGCGCGGGATTGCTGCATGATATCGGCAAGGCGGTCGACCACGAAGTGGAAGGCCCCCATGTGAAGATCGGCGCAGACCTCGCAAAAAAATACAAGGAATCGGCCGACGTGATTAACGCCATCGGCGCGCATCACGGCGATATCGAACCGACAACGACAGAGGCCGTATTGGTTCAGGCGGCGGACGCGGTTTCCGCGGCACGGCCGGGGGCCAGAAGAGAAAGTCTTGAAAACTATATAAAACGTCTTGAAAATCTTGAAGAAATCGCAAATTCGTTTGCAGGAGTTGAAAAATCGTTTGCGATTCAGGCAGGCAGAGAAGTACGAATCATTGTAAAGCCTGATGATGTGGACGATGTTGGAACGACCCTGATGGCAAGAGATATCGTTAAAAAGATCGAAAAAGAGCTTGATTATCCAGGCCAGATCAAAGTAAACGTTATTCGAGAAACCCGAGCGATCGATTACGCAAAATGAACAAAAAGAGCGGTTTTTAAAAAACCGCTCTTTTTTTATTACAGCTTAACACTAAATAAATGCTTTTATTTGCCCAAAACAATTTAAATAATATAGTCAATTAGAGTGGAAGCGTTGCTCTTATTTTTAAGATACTTCTTGTAATAAACGGGTTTTGCGGATAAAATAATACTATTGTAAATTATAAAAAACCAGGTGGTAGTTTCAATGAGGGATATATATGAAAACCCGCTGATCACGCGGTACGCAAGCAAAAAGATGTCCTATCTGTTTTCGGACGAATTCAAGTTCAAGACATGGCGCAGGCTGTGGATTGCGCTTGCGGAAGCGGAAAAAGACCTCGGGCTGCCCATCGACGACGACCAGATCGCCGAACTCAGGGCCCATGCGGAGGACATCAACTATGAAGTGGCCGAGGCGCGCGAAAGGGAAGTACGGCACGACGTCATGTCCCATGTGTACGCGTACGGCGTCCAATGCCCGCGCGCAAAGGGAATCATCCACCTGGGGGCAACCAGCTGCTATGTGGGGGACAACGCCGATATCATCGCGATGGACCAGGCGCTCCGACTGATCGAGGCCGGACTTGCGAATGTGATCGCCCAGCTCTCCGCGTTTGCCCGAAAATACAAGAAAACCCCTACGCTCGGATTCACGCATTTCCAGCCGGCGCAGCTGACCACCGTGGGCAAGCGGGCGACGCTCTGGCTGCAGGACCTGATGATGGATTTGGAGCAGATCCAGTTTATCTTATCCAAAGTGCGCCTTAGGGGCGTGAAGGGAACGACGGGTACGCAGGCCAGTTTCTATACCTTGTTTGACAACGACGCGAATAAGGTGCGCGGATTGGAGCGGCTTGTTTGCAGCAAACTGGGATACGATGATTTCTACCCGGTCACGGGCCAGACATACCCGCGGAAGTTTGACGCGATGGTTATAAACCTCCTTGCCTCCATCGCGACCAGCATATATAAATTCTCAAACGACATGCGGCTCCTGCAGAGTTTAAAGGAAATGGAAGAACCGTTTGAAAAGGGCCAGATCGGCTCGTCCGCCATGGCGTACAAACGCAACCCCATGCGGTCCGAACGCATGTCCGCGCTTGCAAGGTTCGTGCTGTCCCTGGCCCAGAGCCCTGCAATAACGGCTTCCACACAATGGTTCGAACGCACGCTGGACGATTCGGCAAACAAGCGGCTGGTGATCCCGCAGGCGTTCCTGACGGTGGACGCGCTTTTAAACCTTTATCTGAATGTTACGGACGGTATGGTGGTTTACGAGAAGGTTATAAACAAACATATCGCCGAGGAACTCCCGTTCATGGCGACCGAAACCATACTGATGCAGGCAGTGCTCAGGGGAGGAGACCGCCAGGAACTGCACGAGAAGATACGCGAATATTCCATGCAGGCCGCAAAACGCGTCAAGGCGGAAGGCCAGTCCAACAATCTTATCGACCTGATAAAGGCGGATCCTGCTTTCGGGATTTCCGCCAAGGAGATTGACGCGCTGATGGACCCTATGAATTTCATCGGGATGGCGGATATTCAGGTGGACGATTTTATTTCGTGCAATGTGAATCCGGTACTGAAAAAGTACGAAGGCGTCCTGGGTATGAAAGGCGAAGTAAATGTCTGATATATTTAAACCAAAAAGCATACCGGCCGTTCCGGTTTGTTTTTTTTCGGTAAAAACGATCCGTTTGGGAGGAAAGGCATGATAGAGGTTCTTCTCGCGACCCATAACAGCGAAAAGTATCTGCGCGAACTCATGGACTCGCTTCTTTCGCAGACCCTTTCGGACCTGCGCATCCTGGTGAGCGACGACGGCTCAACCGACGGTACGAAAAACATCATTCGCGCATATGCGGGGAAAAATAAAAACATCACCCTGTTGGAGAACAACCTTCCTCTGGGCGGCGCGAAGGAGAATTTTTTTTATCTGACCGGACATGCGGATGCGGATTACGTACTGTTCGCGGACCACGACGACGTCTGGCTTCCAAACAAAGCGGCGGACACCCTTGCCGTGATGCTGGAAATGGAAAAAGCTGCGTGCGCGGATACGCCCCTGCTTGTCCATACCGATCTTATGGTAGTGGACGAGGGGCTTCATATAATCGCGCCATCCATGATGAAGGCGCAAAAACTCAGCCGGACATACAATACTTTAAACAGGCTCCTGTCCCAGAACCATGTGACAGGCTGCACGGTGATGGCCAACCGCGCGCTTATCGGTAAGGTTAAATATGTGGATCTGGGTCCCGTCGTCATGCACGACTGGTGGCTGGCGCTGGTAGCCAGCGCATTCGGCAGGATCGGTTTTTTGGATAAGGCAACCATACAATACCGCCAGCATCAGGAAAACGAGATCGGCGCAGTGGATACGCGCGGCTACGGATATCTGAAGAGCAGTCTGAAGAATACGGAAAGGCTGAAAAAAAGGCTTTTTGACACGTATAGGCAGGCCGGCGAATTTTATGCGACGTACGGGAAGGAACTTTCGGAGAAAAACGCCCTGATCGTGCGTTCCTATGCGGAATTTGAAAAGATTAATTCATGTGCGAAATGGGCGCGGCTCTTTCGCTTTCACTATTTTAAATACGGATTTGTAAGGAAGATCGGGCAACTGATTTTAGGGTAAGAAAATGAATGCAGAAATTATATGTGTCGGGACGGAATTATTGCTGGGGGACGTGGTAAATACCAACGCGGTCCATATAGCGAAAGGTCTTGCGGCCGCGGGCATCAACGTGTATTACCAGTCGGTGGTGGGGGACAACCCGCAAAGGCTGAAGGATTCAATCCGCCTTGCCTTCAAAAGAAGCGACCTCATCGTGATGACGGGTGGCCTCGGGCCTACCTATGACGACCTGACCAAGGAAACGGTCGCCGAATACTTCGGCAGGAAAATGAAACTGCACCAGCCCTCCCTGGACCATTTGAATGAAGTGTTCAATAAAATTTACAGTGGTCAATATAAGAAAATGACGGAAAACAATGTCAAGCAGGCCTACATGCCCAGGGGTGCGGTGGTGTTTGACAACAAAAACGGTACCGCGCCGGGGCTGGCGGTGACGGACGGCAATAAAACCGCCGTTCTTATGCCCGGGCCGCCCCGCGAAATGGTGCCCATGTTCGACAATCAGGTGCTGCCTTATCTTTCGCGCGATTCAAAAAAGGTGCTGGTTTCCAAGAACATCTATATCTTCGGAATGGGGGAATCGGCGGTGGAGGACATGCTACATGATTACATGCTATCCATGGACAATCCGACCATCGCGCCCTATGCCAAAACGGGCGAAGTTTACCTACGGGTGACGGCCAGCGCGAACGACAAGGAACAGGCGGAGGAGATGCTCGGCCCCGTTGTGGATAAAATACAAAATCTTCTTGGAGATTATATCTACGGGATAGACGTAGGCAATCTGGAAACGGCAGTCGTCCGTAAGCTGAAGGAAAAGAACCTCACGGTCGCGACGGCGGAAAGCTGCACGGGAGGTTGGGTCTCCAAGCAGATCACCGGCGTGGAGGGTTCCTCCGAAGTATTCGGGTGCGGCGTCTGCGCATACGCCAACGAAACCAAAATAAAGGTTCTGGGCGTTAAAAAAGATACGCTTGCGCATTTCGGCGCGGTTTCCTTTGAGACCGCAAGTGAAATGGCTGCGGGCATTCGCAAAATTTCCGGCGCGGATATCGGCATATCGGTAACCGGCATCGCTGGACCGGGCGGCGGTACGGAGCAAAAACCGGTCGGGCTGGTTTACATCGGAATTGACAGCAAAGCACTTACCGAAACCCTGGAACTGACGCTCAGCCGCGGGTACCAGAACGAGAGGGACCATATCCGCTATACCGCCACGCTGCGCGCGCTGCACAGCATCCTTCGCGCCGCAAACGCCTTTTAGAGTATTTCGGACTCGCGGCCGCGTGCTGGATCGGCGGAACTTTCGGATAGAACGGAAGGCTTGAAGAACGGCTTTCTTCCGGCCTCCAGCAGAACGATGGAAGCGATGATGATGCCTCCGCCGACTGCAAGGGTGGACATGAAATGCTCGTAACCCAGGAATACCGAAAACAAACTGGCGAAAACGGCTTCCATTGATAGGATGAGCGCCGCCTTGGAAGAGACCATATGTTTTTGCGCGACGGATTGCGCCCAAAACGCGAAAAACGTGCACGTGCCGCCCAAATACAGGCAGGCCAGCAGTCCTTCCGCCGGCAGAAGGATCCTGCTCATAAAATCGTTTTCAAAAACCAGCAGATAAATAACAGAAAACACGGCGGTGGATGCAATTTCTACAAAGGTAAACGAATTCGCATCCGCTTTTTTAACGGCAAATTCGGTATACGCGATCTGGGCGGCAAAGCATACGGCCGAAAGAAGGCATAAAAGGTCGCCGGTATTGAAACGGATGTCCGTTTCAAATGCGCGGGTCAATATGCTGACGCCCACGAATCCGAGCGCAATTGAAAAGAAAGTTTTTGTTCCGGGCCTTTTTTTGATAATGAGCCAGCTTAAAAAAGGAACCATGATCACGTTGGTGGTCGTTAAAAACGCGCTGTTGGATATGATGGTATACTGCATGCCGACCGTTTGGAGCAAAAAGCCAAAAAAAAGGATCAGGCCGGCAACGATTCCGTGCCGCAGCTCGTCTTTTGTGGTCCGTCGGATGCTTTTAAAAAAGATGGGCAGCATGATGAGGCTGCCCATCGCCATACGAAGGGTGGAGATCAAACCGGGCGAAAAGCCGCTGTCCAGTGCGATGCGCACCATGATGAAACCGGAGCCCCAAAAAACGGTGACCAGCAGCAGCAGCATACTATATTTTAAGGTGGGATTTCGGTTCACAATCAACCCTCCGGAATACAAGTTTGGACAACGGGGGAATTATAGCATAAAGGGGATTCAAAATCCATAGGTTTCTTGTTGTTTTGCCATAAAACCTATGCTACAATGGTTTTAAATAAAGGAATAATTTATGAAAGGGTGAAACATGAAATGATAGGATATATCGTACTCGGCATCGTCATTGCAGTCGTCGTGATTATCGTGCTTTGGTACATCTCGGCTTACAACAGTTTCATTAAAATGAAAAACAATATAGAGGAGGCGTTCGCGACCATTGACGTTTACCTCAAAAAGCGGTTTGACCTGATCCCCAATCTGGTGGAGACCGTGAAGGGGTATGCCGCGCATGAAAGGGAGACGCTGGAGCAGGTGATCGCCGCCCGAAACAACGTTGCAAGTTCCTCAACGACGGAAGAACGCCTCCAGAACGAAAACATGCTGACCAATACGTTACGCAGCCTGTTTGCCGTGTCCGAAGCCTATCCGAATTTAAAGGCGGATACGAGCTTTTTGAATTTGCAGGGCCAGCTCCAGCAGGTGGAAACGGACCTTGCAAATGCGCGCAAATACTACAATGCGAACGTTAAAATGTTCAACACAAAGCTTTTAACCTTCCCCACAAACCTGATCGCGCGTCAGTTCAACTTCACAAAACAGCCGATGTTCGAAACATCGAACGAAGCGGAACGCGAAAATGTTCAGGTGAAATTCTAACGGTACGGCCCCTTTGTTCAGCAGTGGATAAAGGGGCGTATTTTTGAGGCAGGACCTTTCGTTTTTGCCCGGGATCGAACCATTGGGGTTTTGGCGGACTTAAAAGAAAATGGAGAATACCGTTATGAAAAAAATACTTCTTATCGCCGCGGTCATATTCGTATTTCTTTTCCCGGCATTTGCGCGGGCGCAGGGCGATTATAAAATAAATACCTTTGATGTGAACATTGTGGTGAATGAAAACAATACCTACGATGTTACGGAGAACATCACCGCGGAATTTTTTGTAAACAAACACGGGCTGGAGCGCTTAATTCCGCAGAAGGTTACGGCCGTGCGGGATATAAACGGACAGACCGAAACCAAAAATTACAGGATCATTGTTTCGAATATCGCCGCGGACACGCAGGTCAGCGCCAATACGTCGGGCGGCTATTATAACATCCGCCTGGGGAATCCGGACGTTACCGTGACCGGCATCCAGAAATATACCCTGCGGTATACGTACGATCCGGGCGACGACGGATACAGTTCTTTCGACGAGTTTTACTACAACATCATCGGGACGGAATGGGATGTTCCCATCGACTACGTCGCCTTCCAAATATTCATGCCTAAGAGCTTCGACCCGTCCAAAATCGGTTTTTCCCTGGGCAGCGCCGGCGCGTCCGGATACAATACCGATGATATCCAGTACCTCACAAGCGACAACGATACGAAAATCATCGGCAGTGTGCACAGAGCATTGTCCCCGAATGAAGGCCTTACCATACGCCTTGAACTCCCGAACGGCTATTACGTGGGCGCACGTCAGGCGACCGGGCCGGCAAACAGCCTTTTAATCGTTTCCCTTGTGCTACTCGGAATCGCGCTTTTACTGGCCGCTTTCTTCCTGCGCAAGAAAAAACCGGTGCAGACCGTTGAATTCTATCCGCCGGAAGGAATGACTTCCGCGGACGTCGGCTACGTGATCGACGGTATCGTGGAAGACAAGGACGTCGTGTCCCTGATCATCTACTGGGCGGACAAGGGATATTTAGAAATCCATCAAACAGAAGGCAGCAAGGATATGACCTTCATTAAGAAGAAGGAACTTCCTTCTTCCGCAAATGATTACGAAACAAATATGTTCGACAGCATGTTTGAAGGCAGGGAGAAGACGTCCATATCCGCGCTGAAATATAAATTTTACGATACGGTCTCGGCAACCAAGGAAATGGTGCGTTTCAAGTACCAGCGCAAAGACAACCTTGCTTTCACCAAAAAATCGGTGGCCATGCAGAACCTGATGGCTTTCCTGGCATCCGTGCCCCTTGCCGCCATGACGTTCATCAATGTTTACGAACAGACGTTTGATGTCATTTTCACAGCCATCGTGGGACTGATCGTCCTGGCGATCAGCTGGGCGCTGATTTCTGTATACATCAAAAGCATAGAGACATGGTTTTCCGCCAAACGCTCCACCCAGGTCAGGACCCTGATTGGCTGGGCGGTCGGCACCGCTGTTTTTTACTTCCTGGTCGTAATCTTATCTTTTGGAACGTTCGGGATGACCGCGTTCCTTCCGCCGGCGGTCGCCCTGGTAATCACCTTCCTGGCGCCGAACTTCAGAGTCTGGACGGAAAAGGGTTTGATGTGGGCCGGAAGGATACTCGGCCTTAAAAACTTCATACAGACGGTCGAACTGGAAAAACTTAAAATGATGGTAGATGAAAATCCACAGTATTTTTACAACATTCTGCCCTACGCGTATGTGCTGGGCGTTACGGACAAATGGTCCAGACAGTTTGAGAGCATCGCGATCCAGCCGCCTTCCTGGTATACCGGCTATGGTTACGGCACATTCTCCTCTGTCTATTTTACCAGCATGCTGATGACCTCCATGCTTTATACGCAAACGGCCATGATTGCGCGCCCCAACAATACAGGTTCGGGCGGCTTTGGCGGCGGAGGCGGTTTCTCGGGCGGCGGTTTCTCGGGTGGCGGCTTTGGCGGCGGAGGCGGCGGAAGCTGGTAATCAATGCAAACTAAAATACCGCTCACTTGGGTGGGCGGTATTTTTTTGCCCTTCAGTCCATGATCTCTACGTTAAATTTTTTCAGCCAGTAATCGACCTGCAGGAGGTAGGCATAAACCTGCGGCGTTGTCATCAGCTGTCCGTACATCGGTTTTGAAAAAGCATCTTTGTTTTCAAGAATCTCCTCAACATTCTTTTTGTCGATTAAATAAAGCAGGGGAGACCTTTTATCAGACAGCACATCATGCAGCCTTTTTCTGACGATCTGAAGATAAAGCGGATTGTGCGTTTTAGGATACGGGCTTTTTTTACGCTCGACGATCTCAGGGGGGAGGATGTCTCGCGCCGCCGTACGAAGGATGCCTTTTTCCCGCCCGCCCAGCTTTTTGAGCCGCCAGGGGATATTGTACGCATACTCAACCAGCCGGTAGTCGCAGTAGGGGACGCGTACTTCCAGGCCGCCTGCCATGGACATGCGGTCTTTGCGGTCCAGGAGCGTCGCCATAAACCAGTTGATGTTCAGCGTAAACAGCTCACGCATACGACCGTTCATATGCGGTTCGCCCGGGTTCTTGGAGGTGGAACGGATCGTATCCAGATACCGTTCCTGCACATATTCCAGCGGATCAATATTGCCAAGGATCCCCTTTTTCAGCATGGAGAACCTCTCGGAAGTTGAATGCGACCATGGAAATTCGTCCCGTTCAAAAATAGCCGGGTCGTTGTACCACGGATAGCCGCCGAAAATCTCGTCCGCGCATTCTCCGGAAAGCGCGACCGTCGCATGTCTTTTGATTTCCTCGCAAAAAAGGAGAAGCGAACTGTCCACATCGGCCATACCGGGCAGATCGCGCGCGTCTACGGCGCCCATAAGCGCATCGGCAAGTTCCATGATCCCCAACGTTACCACATGATGCGTGGTACAGGCGTGCCTGCTGGTGATCCCGATATACTTATCGTCGTTGCCCGGCTGAAAGTAGTTCGCCTTGAAATATTTGTCGTTGTCAGTATAGCTGACCGAAAAGCTGTGCAGGTTTTTTATTTCTTTGGATGCGATGGCCGTGATCACGCTGGAATCGAGTCCGCCCGATAAAAACGTGCAAACAGGGACGTCCGATACCAGCTGCCGGCGGATGCTGTCCTCCACCAGCCCGCGTACATGTTCGATCGTCCTGGCGGGGGAGTCCGTATGATCGCACGCGCTTAAATTCCAGTATTTTTTCATATGCAGCCCCTGTGCGGAATAGGTGGCGCACGCGCCGGGCAACATCTCGTTGATTTCCTTAAAAACGCCGCATCCCGGCGTTCTGCCCGGTCCAAGCAAAAACACCTCCGCGATCCCGTAACGGTCAATCACGGGCGGGATCAATCCCGAAGCAAGGATCGCTCCGATCTGTGACGCGAAAATAAATTTGTGGTTCTTGTAAGAATAGAAAAGCGGTTTTACGCCCAGGCGGTCGCGTGCAAGGAACAGTTTGTTTTCCGGCTCAATGTAAATCCCGAACGCAAAAATACCATTCAGCTTGTCAAGGCAGGCTTCGCCCCAATGGATATAGGAGAGAAGGAGCACCTCGGTATCCGAATGGCCGGACAGCCTGTATCCATGGGAAGAAAGTTCGGATGCGATTTCGGACGTGTTGTACAGTTCTCCGTTGTAAATAAGGGTGTATTTATTATTTTTATATAAACGTGTCATGGGCTGCGCGCCGTTTTCCGGATCGATGACAATCAGTCTTCTGTGCGCTAAGGCCGCTGTCTCCGTTTGATATGTACCTTCAGCGTCCGGGCCGCGGGATCGCATGGAATCATTCATCTTTTTTATACTTTCATCCAATCCCGAAACTCCGTTTTGAAAATCTATGATGCCGGATATTCCACACATCGGTTTTCCCTCCAAGCATTCATCTGAATATTCATCCCGAAAAAACGGCCTTTCGGGATACATGAAATGCAAAACTATATAGCTAGTATATTATTGAAAGAGAAAAGTGATACAAAGGCCCTTCAAGTTTTAATGGTTCGCAAGCGGCTTTTTAATCCAAAATGCGCGCTAAAAAGAAGAATCCGCGTTTTGCTTGCGGATCCTATCATAAAAGGAGGAAATATATATTATTGGTGTTATTAATCTCAAATTTGTTTTGTAACATTTAATGGAACAATTATTACGATTGTTTATTGATTGATTCCGTTATCTTTATTTAAAGTGTATCACATGAAAATCGTGTTGTAAATATATTTTAATAAATTTGTAATAATATTTTTTATATTTTTTTTGATTTTTTATTGTGCTATAATAAACACGGAGGAATATTTATGCTAAAAGTGTTGGTAGAAGCTCAAAACGGAGCCTATGAGATCCTTCTTGGCCCTGGATTGCTAAAGGATTTAAGTCCGTTTATCCAAAAAGGCCGCAGGCATTTTATTATATCGGACACCAATGTCTACCCATTGTACGGAAAAGTATTCGGCGGGTTTCCTTCGTTCGTCGTTAAAGCGGGTGAAAAAAGCAAATCCCATGAATCTCTGCTTAAGATTTATGACGAATTATCAAAACACAACATTTCCCGCGAAGACGTAATCGTCGCGCTGGGCGGCGGTGTGGTGGGCGACCTGGCCGGCTATGCGGCCGCAACTTTCAAACGCGGCGTTAGGTTCATACAGGTCCCAACGACCCTTCTTGCGCAAGTGGACAGCTCGGTGGGCGGCAAGGTCGGCGTCAACCTGAAAAGCGGTAAAAACATGGTTGGAAGCTTTTATCAGCCTTCCCTTGTCCTTGCGGATACGGATACCTTACAAACGCTTCCGGGGCGCGAATTTGCTGCCGGAATGGCAGAAGTGATCAAATACGCGTTTATTGCGGATCAAAACCTTTATAAGAAACTGCTGTCCAAAAATACCGCTCTGGCGGAGATTATACGAATCTGCTGCGAAATCAAAGCCGGCTATGTGCAAAGGGATCCGTTCGATAAAAATGTACGTATGGAACTCAACTTCGGCCATACCATCGGCCATGCCATAGAAACGGCCACCCATTACAAACGATACCTGCACGGCGAAGCGGTCGCCATCGGCATGGTATTGGCTGCGCGAATCGGGGAACGCGGGGGCGTATCCGAAGCGGGCCTGGAAGACGCCGTACGGGATATTCTCATTCAAAACGGGCTGCCGGCCGCGGTGGACGATGCGATTTTAAAAAGCGCGATGGATAACCTTATGCAGGATAAAAAAGCTGCCGGAGATATCATCCACTTTATACTGGCAGATACCATCGGCCATGCGCTGGCCCGTGATTATAAAGCCCAAGAATTGAGAGAACTGGTCTTATGATAGTTATTGCTCCGTCAATACTGAACGGAAAGCTGAAGATTCAGCCGTCAAAAAGCGTATCCCACCGCGCGATCGTTTGCGCCGCGCTTTCACAGGGAACAACCAGGCTGAAGAACGTCGCATTTTCGGACGATATCAAAGCAACGATGGACGCAGTCCAAAATATGGGCCTGTGCAGCATCAAAGCCGAGCGCGGAATTCTGATTGTGGATAAACCCAGAGGGCAGACATCGGAAGACATTTTTTGCAATGAATCCGGTTCCACCCTTCGTTTCTGTCTGCCCCTCGGTATGGACGGCATACAAAGGTGTTTCACCGGAAAAGGACGGCTGCTCCAGCGGCCGCTGGACCTTTATGAAGAGATCTGCCGGAAACAGTTTATAAGGATGGAGAGATCGCCCGACGGGATCACGGTGAAAGGACAGCTATATCCGGATATCTTTACGGTGAGGGGGGATATATCTTCGCAGTTCGTCAGCGGGCTGCTCTTCGCTTTGCCCAGGCTGAAGGGAGATTCGCGCATCATATTCTCCACCGAGCTCCAGTCAAAGCCCTATGTGGACCTTACCCGCGACATGCAAAAAAAATTCGGCGTAGAAACGGAAGAATGGGGCGGGGATATCATCATATACGGCAACCAGGAATATAGGGGCCGGGAACTCGAAATAGAAGGCGATTATTCCCATGCGGCTTTCTTTGCCGTGGGCGCAGCGCTTTCGGGCAATGTGGATCTTATGGGCCTGAACGCCGATTCCCTGCAGGGAGACAAACAGATATTCGATATCCTTCAAAAATCGGGAGCGCGCATTAACGGCCATAAAGTATCAAAGGCATCTTATTTGCAGCCGTTCCGTGCGGACGTTTCCCAGATACCCGACCTGGTTCCCATACTGTGCGTCCTTGCCTTGGGCGCAAAGGGAGAAAGCGTCATATACAATGCAGCGCGTCTCCGCTACAAGGAAAGCGACCGGCTGGCCGCCATGGCAGCCGAACTGAAGAAACTGGGCGGGGATATCGACGAATACGATGACAAACTGGTAATACGCGGCGGGACGCCCCTTAAAGGCGGACTTGCGGATTCGCACGGCGACCATCGTGTCGCCATGGCCATTACGATCGCGTCCACCATCTCACGAGGAGATATCCGGCTTAAAGACCCGGACGTCGTCGCCAAATCCGCGCCTTATTTTTACAGTGAATTTCAAAAGCTGGGGGGAGTGATCAGATGAGTTCCGTATGGGGGAAGAACATCCGTATAAGCGTGTTCGGCGAATCCCATTCAAACGCAATCGGCGTGGTGCTGGACGGCCTGCCGGCCGGCATCCGAATTGACCTTGACAAGGTAGCGGCATCCATGAAACGCCGCATGCCCGTTTCCGAGGCGTATTCGACCGCACGGAAGGAAGCCGACGCCGTTGAGATACTGAGCGGATTTTTTGACGGCCATACGACCGGCACGCCCCTTGCCGGCGTCATCCGCAACAAAGACGCGCATTCATATGATTATGACGAACTGAAAACCAAACCGCGCCCATCGCACGCGGACCATACCGGCTTCGTCAAGTACGGCGGTTTCGGCGACTACCGCGGGGGCGGCCATTTTTCCGGGCGCCTGACCGCGCCCATCGTATTCGCAGGGAGTATCGCGGAGCAGTGGGTGGCAGACGCAGGCATACGCATCGGCGCGCATATCGCTTCGATCGGCGATGTGCGGGACGCTTCATTTACGGACGATACCACTAAGGATGTTATCGATTTCCTGCTTGATAAAGATCTTGCTGTTTTGAATGACGCAGCGGGCAAAAAGATGATGGAAGCGGTTTTAAATGCCAAATCGAAGGACGATTCGCTGGGCGGCGTGATCGAATGCATTGCCATAGGCATCCCGGCAGGATTGGGAGACCCCCTGTTCGGCAGCGTTGAAAGCGTCCTTTCAGGAATAATGTTTTCCATTCCGGCCGTCAAAGGGATCGAATTCGGTGACGGATTTTTAATTGCAACAATGAAAGGCAGCGCAGCGAACGACGCGCCTGTTTTTTCGGACGGACGCATCGCCTATAAAACCAACCACAACGGAGGCGTATTGGGCGGAATAACAAACGGAATGCCTCTGATCTTCCGCACGGCTATCAAACCTACCGCGTCCATCGCGGCCGAACAGGATACGGTGGATCTTCTTACAAAAGAGAACACGACCATCAAAATCAAAGGAAGGCACGACGCCTGCATCGTTCCGCGAGCGGTGGAAGTCGTCCGCTGTGCGGCTGCGCTTTGCCTTGCCGATCTTTTACTGGAGGAAAAAAAACATGACTGAACTCAATCATCTCCGGGAAGAAATCGACGACATTGACGAAAAAATCGTCTCTCTGATTGAAAAAAGGATGACGCTTTCCCAGAAAGTAGGCGAATATAAGGATGCAAATCATCTTCCCATACTGGACAAGAAAAGAGAAGACGATATTGTCCAAAGCAGGGTGAATATGCTTGCTGATCCTGCGTTTGCGGAATCGGTCGAAGAAATTTTCAAACTGGTCATGCGGTATTCCCGCAGATACCAGAGAAAGGATCGCCGGGTTTGAACAATTTATATCTCACCGGCATCATGGGCTGCGGAAAATCCACCGCTGGAAAAAAAGCGGCAAAGATATTAAAAGTCCTTTTCTTTGACGTTGACCATGAAGTGGAAAAAAAAGAAAGCATGACCATCAGTGAGATTTTTAATCGCAGGGGAGAGGATGCCTTCCGCGAGGTCGAAACCAGGATTCTTTCCGATCTGTCCGCCCAGAACGGAGTGATGATTTCCACGGGCGGCGGGATTATCCTCAGGCAAAAAAATGTGGATAGAATGAAGGAGAGCGGAAAAATCGTCTGGATCAGGCGTCCCATCGAAACGATACTTGAAAGCGTAAACGACAGGGATCGCCCCCTTATAAAGAACAATCCGCAAAAACTGTTGCGGATTTATGCGGACCGGGAGCCGCTGTATCAGAAATACGCGGATTTTATTGTGGATAACAACGGGAGCCTGGACGACGCCGCCGAGGCAGTCGTAAAAATTTTCATGGAATATGTATAAAAGTCAAAGTTCAACAAAAGGGGCCGGCACCTGCCGGTCCTCAATTTTTTGAAGTACGGCCGCCTTGTCCTGTGCGCCCGGCAGGATACCGAACAAAAAATCAAAGGCGTAAAAAGCCTGCCAGATCAGCATGGAAATGCCGCCCAGCGTCGGGTTGCCCCGTCTGGATGCTTCCATCAGCAATTCGGTCGCAAAGGGGTGGTAAATCAAATCGCAGACCAGCGTTTTCGGCCGCAGGTTCCCTATAAAAGCAAAACTTTCAAACGCTGAATATCCTTCCATTCCAAGCGGGGTGGTGTTTACCAACAGATCGCATTCTTCGATGCAGCGATAGGATTTGCTGCTGTCGAAAACATCAACCTTTGCGCCTGTTTTCCTTGCAATCTCCTGCGCGTGCGCGAGCGTCCGGTTAAGCAGGGTTATTTTTTTTGCGCCTTTATCCGCCGCATCAGCCGCAAGCGTTCCCGTGACCGCTCCCGCGCCGATAAAAACGACTCTTTTGTTTTTATATGAAAATCCCGCTTCCTTAAGGCTCATGGCAAATCCCGCTTCATCGGTGGATGTTCCGATCAGCATGCCTTCCCTTACCGCCACCGTATTCACGCTTTTTGCCTGCGGGTCTTCCGAGAGGTAGGGGATGATCTCTTTTTTATACGGCATGGTGATATTGAAGCCGCGCAGGTTCATTTGAGGAATTTCTTCAATAAATTTTTTAAGCTCCCCGGGTTTTACTTCCCGTACGGTATAGGAGCAGTCGATACCGTATATTTCATACAGGGTATTATGTATAACGGGGGAAAGGCTATGGGCGATCGGATAGCCGATCACGCAGCAGGTCTGATTTTTCATGGTACAAACCTCACTTGTTTTATGATACAATCTGATTGTAGCATGGTTTTTTAAAACCATCAATCGGAGGTTTGCCATGAAAAAAATACTCGTTATCAACGGCCCCAATCTGAACATGCTGGGCACAAGGGAACCTGACGTATACGGTGAAATGACGCTGGACGAACTTAACACGCGCCTTGCAAGCGAGGCGGAAGTCATGCGTATCGACATCGACTTCTTGCAATCCAATTCTGAAGGAGAGATCATCGACGCCATCCAGTCAGCGGAAGGTGACGCGGATGGCATCATATTGAACGCCGGGGCGTATACGCACTACAGTTATGCCATACGGGACGCGATCGCGTCCGTCACCGTTCCCTGCGTGGAGGTCCACCTGAGCAATATCTTTTTAAGGGAAGATTTCAGGCACGTTTCGGTGATCGCTCCGGTTTGCGCCGGCCAGATATCGGGATTCGGCATAAAAAGCTATCTGCTGGCATTGCGCGCGCTTGTCCAAAAATAATGGCGTGCAAAATGCGGGCCGCATAGACAATATTTGCATCCGCCGTCTGATAGGCTGTAAAAAAAGATTGGTTGGGCGGGTGATGCAAATGACAAGAGCAAAACATGAAGCGGGCTGCTTGAAGGATTATCCGGCAATAAGCGACTTTGATGTGGTCATCACCGAACAGAAACGCTTCATTGAAAAATTGAAAGATGACAAATGCTTGCTGGAAGGACGGATCGCGCTTTTGGAAAAAGAGCGGAAGACCGTGCTGAGCGTGCTGGAAATCACACAGAAAAACGCGGACGAGATCCTGCGGCAGGCAAAGATGGAGGCGCAGACCATCATCGCGGATGCAAGGAAGGAAGCGGAGAGAATCAAAAACATTGCAGGCCCGATTGGTGAAGTTCTAAAAACGGAAGAGACCCTTTGCGGTATCCTGGATTTGATCCGTGATTTAAAAATAATAAACGAAGATTCACAAATGGGCAAAACGCTGTCAAAAGCGGCGACCTGACGTTTTGGATTTGCGGACTTATAAAAATTCCATCCTTGCAGGGTGGTTTTTTTATTGCGGTTTGAAGTTGCATTCCAAAAAAATCGGCCTTTGAATAAACCGCATGAAAAACGATCAAACTCATTGCAGGACAGTCGATTATTTTGTCATAATAATTTGCTAAATATTGTGGTATGGTTTATAATATGTGTATATATGTTGTTATTTGGAGGGGATTATGGCCAATACCTACACAGCAAAGGATATACAGGTTTTGGAGGGTCTGGACGCGGTCAGGCGGCGTCCGGGCATGTATATTGGCACGACCAGTTCGCGCGGCCTGCATCATCTGTTATGGGAGATACTGGACAATTCGGTGGACGAAGCGGCCAACGGATTCGCGGACAAAATCACTGTTACCTTACGCCCGGACAACTCCGTTTCGGTTGAGGACAACGGCAGGGGCATTCCGGTCGGGATGCATCCGGAACTGAAAGTCTCGGGTGTGGAAGTGGTCTACACCCAGCTGCATGCCGGCGGCAAATTCAACAACAACAGCTACGCTTATTCGGGCGGACTGCACGGGGTGGGCGCATCGGTGGTGAACGCGCTATCCAAATGGCTCCGCGTGGAAGTATACCAGGACGGATTTATCTGGAAGCAGGAATTCGAAACCAGTATGCAAAAAGGAAAAGTAATGGTCGGGAAACCCGTCCGTCCGCTGGAAAAAACGGAGATCACCTCCAAACGCGGAACAAAAGTCACTTTTTTGCCGGACAGCGATATTTTTGACGAGATCGATTTTAACTACGACGTCGTCAAACGCCGCCTGCGCGAATTCGCATTTTTAACAAATGGCCTCAAAATGGTCCTCATCGACGAACGGGACGCCTCCCAGAAGATCAAACAGAAGGTATACCAGTACCAGGGCGGCATCGTGGATTTCGTCCGCTATATCAACGAAGACAAACAGCCCCTGCATACCACGCCCATATTGATTGAGGGGCAGAAAAACGATATTCTGGTAAGCATCGCGATGCAGTACAACCAGGGATATTCGGAAGGGATCTTTTCCTATGTGAACAACGTCCCCACGCCCGAGGGCGGCACGCACGAGACCGGCTTTAAATCCGCGCTTACCAAAGTGATGAACGATTACGCGCGCGCGGCCAACATGATCAAGGAAAAGGACCTCGGACTGACCGGCGAAGATTACCGCGAAGGCCTCTGCGCCGTACTGTCCATCAAAATGAAAAACGTGCAGTTTGAGGGCCAGACCAAAACCAAACTGGGCAACGCCGAAGCCAAAACGGCGGTGGAGGGCATCGTAACCGAAAAACTCGCCAATTTCATGGCGGACTTAAACAACACCCAGGTCTGCACGCAGATCGTGGAAAAGTCGATCGCCGCCGCGCGTGTGCGGGAAGCGTCCCGCAAGGCAAAGAAGACCCAACGGGAAAAAAACAAACTCGAAAATTCGCCGCTGGTGGGCAAGCTTTCCAGCTGCAGCGGAAAAAAACCGGAGATGAACGAACTGTTCATCGTGGAGGGAGACAGCGCGGGCGGCAGCGCCAAACAGGGCCGGGACAGGACCTTCCAGGCCATACTGCCGCTGCGGGGCAAGCCGCTCAATGTGGAGAAAAAGCGGATAGACCAGGTCTTATCCAACGAGGAATACCGTTCCATCATCACAGCGCTCGGGGTCGGGTTCGACGAATCTTTCAACGTCGGCAATTTAAAATACAATAAAATCATTATCCTTTCGGACGCGGACCAGGACGGCGCGCATATCCAGACGATACTGATCACGTTTTTCTTCCGGTATTACAAACCGCTGATCACGGAAGGCCACCTTTTTGTCGGCCGGCCGCCCCTGTACAAGATCGCAAAGGGGAACAACATCCTGTACGCATACAACGACAAACAGCTCGCGGACGCAAAAGAACAGCTGGGAAAAAACTGCACGATCCAACGTTTCAAGGGCCTTGGGGAAATGAACCCGGAACAGCTCTGGCAAACCACCATGAACCCTGAAAAACGCTCGCTGATCCGTGTGGCCATCGAGGACGCCGCCGAAGCGGAACACCTGGTGACCACCCTGATGGGCGACAAGGTGGAGCCCCGCCGCGATCATATAAGCGAACACGCGAACTTCAACAAGAAAGATCATTTTGAGGGTACATTGCGCTATGGCAAAGAAGACGAAGCAAGTTATCTATGACGAACACATCATCGACAATTCGCTGGAGGAGATGCTGCACAATTCTTTTATGACGTATGCGGAATACGTTATTTTGGAGCGCGCGCTTCCCCGGGTGGAAGACGGCCTCAAGCCCGTACAGCGAAGGATCCTGTATACCATGAACGAGCTTGGCCTCGTGCCGGACAAGCCTTACAAGAAATCTGCCAGGATCGTGGGGGAATGCCTGGGCAAATACCACCCCCACGGGGACACCAGCGTATATGAGGCGATGGTCCGCCTGGCCCAGCCCTATTCCATGCGCGAACCGCTGGTGGACGGCCACGGCAATTTCGGTTCCATGGACGGGGACAGCGCGGCCGCCATGCGTTATACCGAAGCCAGGCTCTCCCCGCTCGCAATGGAGATGCTGCGCGACCTTGGAAAGGACACCGTGCCCTTCCGGCCGAACTTCGACGACTCGGAGTGGGAGCCGGACATGCTGCCCGCCAGGTTCCCCAACCTACTGGTAAACGGCGCTTCGGGCATCGCGGTCGGCCTTGCGACCAATATCCCGCCCCACAACCTGGGCGAAGTGATCGACGGCGTCGTCCTCCGGCTGGACGACCCGGAATGTACGCTGCGCGCCGTCATGCGGCATATTAAGGCGCCGGATTTCCCGACGGGCGGCTATATCGTGAACCCCGAGGAACTGGTGCAGGCCTATGAGACGGGCCGGGGGAAAATCTATCTTCGCGCCAAGGCCGTGATTGAAAAATCCTCCAACGGTAAAACGCTCATCGTGATTTCCGAAGTGCCCTATGAAGTGAAGAAATCCTCCATGCTGGAAAAGATCCTGGCGGTCTCCGAAGCCAAAAAGGATATATTTGCAAGCATCGACGATATACGCGACGAATCCGACAGGGAAGGCGTCCGCGCGGTGATCGAGATTAAAAAAGGCGTGGATCCCCAAAAGATCCTCGGCCTGTTGTATAAATACTCGGACCTTCAGGTCACCTTCGGCATCAACAGTATGGCCATTGCAAAAGGCGTGCCCATGCAGCTCGGGCTGCTCGCCATCCTGGATTATTACATCGCGCACCAAAAAGACGTGGTCACCCGCCGGACGCAGTTCGACCTTGAAAAAGCCGAAAAACGGGAGCATATCCTCCAGGGCCTGATCATCGCGGTGGAAAATATCGACCGCGTCATCAAGATCATACGCGGTTCCAAAGACGTACGTGAAGCAAAAGCCTCGCTCATGTCCGCCTTCAATCTGACCGGCGTGCAGGCGCAGGCCATATTGGATATGCGCCTCGCGCGGCTGACGGCTCTCGAGATCGATACGCTGCGCACCGAATACCGGGACGTGCTGGCGCTCATCGAATATCTGAATTCCATACTGGATTCCCCTACAAAGCTCATCGAAGTAATCAAGGAAGAGCTTTTGGAGATCAAGCGGAAATACGCCGGAAAACGGCGCACGCAGATCGTCCATGTGGATATGGCTGCCGAAGAGCCGGACGAAAGCGAATTCAAGGTAGTGGAGGAATGCGCGGTCATCCTGTCGCAATCCCTGCATTTAAAGCGGCTGTCCACTAAGGCCCTGCAAAAAGGGCTTGAATCCAATGGCCTGGATGATAAACACGAGCCGCGCATGCTGCTCTCCACCGATACGGACAGCAAGATATATGCCTTCACCAGCAAGGGCAACCTGTACATTCTTCCGGTTTCCTCCATACCCGAGGGCAGGCTGAAAGAAGCGGGCAAGCCGCTCACCGCCATTATGGCGGGGGTGGATACGGACGAACGCATCCTGGGGCTGTTTGATTTTAAATCCTTCGACGGGCAAATGCTTTTTGCCACCAAAAACGGGATGGTGAAGGCCGCCTCTCTGTGTGAATTCGACGCAAAAAAAAGCAGGATACTGGCCTGCGGTATAAAAGAAGGGGATCAGCTCATCACCGTGCAGGCGTGGGATGAAAAACAAAATATGCTTTTCGTCACCGCCTCCGGTATGTCCATCTGCATCAGCAAAGAAGAGATATCCAAAATGGGCCGCGCGGCCAAGGGCGTGGGCGCAATCAACCTGCAAAAAGGAGACGAAGTGGTATTGGCTGTGCAGACCGGAGCAAACGGCGGCATGGTGCTGTGCATGACCGAAAAAGGCTATGCAAAGAAAACGCCCATCGGCGAATACGAGGTGCAGGGCCGGAACGGCAAGGGCCTGAAAACATTCAACCTGACCGGCCAGACGGGGCAGCGAATCGCGGGCGCTGTGGTCCTGGACAAGCCCTGCGTGCTTACCGCGACCCAGAAATCAGGGGACGTGACCGCGCTCAAATCAGACGATATACCCGAGGAGCCTAGAAACTCCAAGGGCGAGCAGGTGGTGCTGGCCATAATGGGCAACGACATTGTGAGCCTGGAAAAAAGGATATTTGAATAATTAGGGATCGAGTTATTTTTTTCATTCCTTTTCTTTTAGAGAAAAGAAAAGGGACCCAAAAGAAAACCAAAAAAAGAGCCAGACCTTTTATAAAGGTCTGGCTCTTTAAGATTAATAGAAATTTAAAAAATTTTTAAAATAAAGCCACAATAAATCTTTACACTATAAAATTTACTTAGTTATTCCTTTAAAATCCCTGTTGAAGAAACCTATCGAATGTATATCCACAACTTTAGATAAATCTATTTTAGATACATCATCTGCACTCTCAATCTTCTCCAATTTGATATCTTCAGGAATTTTAAAATAAATTTCGTCAAAACCATTATCAGCCACTTCCATTGCCAGCGCCTTGGCATAGGAGGTTTTTACTTTCAAATCTTCAAGAAAACGTATAGCCAATGGTTGATCTTTAAATATTTCAAGTTCTCTTTCCAATTCTCTATCATCATCATTAGTAACTAACGAGATGGATATCACATTACTCTCTAATTCAGACAAAGTATTACTGATTTCCTCTTTTGATTTAGTGTCAAAATATTTAGTATCATAGTCAACTATTGGCGAACTGTATTGTCTAAATGAAAAGCTAAGTATAGGATCAGGATCATCAAGATAATACGTCGGTAACTCTATTGGAGTAACAAATCTGTTTTCATCCACACCATCAAAACCCACTATCAATAACAATGGATCGCCTATGTTAACATGGCCCAATAATATTCCTTCCACCTTTGGTGAAGTATCCAATAAACCAAGCTTAGTAATTTCTTTTGCCCAATTAATATAAGTAATCGATTCAGGCGCATACTCGCCCTGATAGTTTAAAAACGCTTGTATCTGCTTATCAAGTTCTTCCATCGCGGCCTTTTCGCTCGCCGCTGCGAGCGCGCTTGCGTCGGGCGTTGGGGAGGGCGTTGCCGTTGGCGTGGCTGTCGGGCTTGGCGTTACCGATGCGGATTCTTGCTGGTTTTCAACGCCTGTACCGCAGCCCGCCACAAGTAAAAGTACAGCTATCAACACTACTGTTAAGTAATATAATTTTTTCTTCATATCGCACCTCTGTTAAACATTATCATTCGGATATCATCACATTACCATCATTCATATATATTGTAAATATTTACTTATTATAAAATAGTTTAAACACGTCTTGCCTTACAGAAAAAAACCAAGCCCTTTTTTGTTTCATTTCGAATTATATAGAATAACCCGACCGCATTTCCAATAAATATATTATACAAAAAGAAATATAGATGTTGGAGGTTTATATATGCGGATATTCATAATGAAAAAAGGCACTCTGATAAAAGCCGCTGTATTCGTATTATTAATCGTGGGAGCGGTCCTGTATACGAACTATTTCATGCAGGATTCAAATGATGTTTTCAGTGAAAAGGCCAATCAACAAATGCCGGTATACAGTGTAAAAACGGATGTAAAAGAGATCGCGCTTACCATTGATACGGCGTTCGGGAATGACAAAACGCAGGCGCTGCTCGATATTTTAGACGAATATAATGTGAAGGCAACCTTTTTTGTGGTGGGCCTGTGGGCCAGGGAAAATCCGGAACTGTTGGCCGAAATCATCAAGGCGGGGCATGAGGTGCAGAACCATTCCATGGCCCACGAACGCTATCCCGATATGGATGTTGCGGATGTTCTTGCCGACGCGCAGGCCGCGCAGACGGTGCTTGACGAAGCGACCGGCAAAAAGGCCAATATCATCCGCCTGCCCTTCGGCGCGTTTGACGATAAAACAATAAAGATTTTACAGGACAACGGGTTTATTCCCGTCAAATGGAGCGTTGACGGGGAAGACTGGAAGACCGAGGACATCAAAGAGGTGTACAACAACGTTATCAAAAACGCAAAGGGCGGGGACATTATCATGCTGCAGAACAATACCGTGGGCGCGGAGGGCGCGCTTTCGGACATCATCGCTAAACTGCTGGATAAGGGATACGAATTCAAAACGGTCAGCGGCCTTATTCCCCAAGGGAATATAATTGTGGACGAAAAAGGCAGGGCTTCGGTGTTGGAATAATAATCAGGCTTTTGGCTTCCTAAAAAGCCAACACATTTTTCACCGAGGAGGCACACATGGAAGAATCAAAATGTACGAACAGCATATATCTGATGGGCGAAATGCTTTCCCCGTTAAAATACAGCCATACGGTATACGGTGAGGGATTTTATAATTTTGAAATGGGCGTGAGCCGCTTAAGCGGAAAGATGGATGTTCTCCCCCTGACCGTATCCGAACGCATCCTCGACTTTTCGCCGGTCTATGAAGGCGAGGTTTTCTCGGTAACGGGGCAGATACGGTCTTACAACAAAAGGAACGAAGACGGGAGCAACCGGCTTTTAATAACCGTATTTATCAAAGAGATCATAAAGGAGCCGGAAACCCAACAAAAAAACGCGAACGAAGTCACCCTGGAAGGATACGTATGCAAACCAACGACCTACCGGGTGACGCCCCTTGGGCGCGAAATCACCGATATGCTGCTCGCCGTAAACAGGGCGTTCAACAAGTCGGATTACATCCCGTGCATCGTTTGGGGCCGCAACGCCAAATTTGCCAAAAAATTCGTACCGGGAAACAAACTCGCCGTCTGTGGAAGGCTCCAGTCACGCGATTACGAAAAAGCGCTTGATTCGGGCGATATCATTGTCCGAACCGCGTTCGAAGTCTCTCTGAACAATATAGAACAGTTGAAATAGGGCGGCGCAAATAATAAATATATGTGTTTATATTCGCGTATTAGTGTGATAAAATAAATAGGTGTAAAGCCTATTTTTTTAGGTTTAAAAACCATAACCAACCTTGGGCCGGCTTTTATTTATGAAAGGTGAAAAAATGATTAATCAAAAATTAAAATCCGCAAATCTGGACAACCTTTTCCGTGCGATGAGCAAACTTGAAAACACGGAGGAATACTACATGTTTTTCGAGGACCTGTGCACGGTCGCCGAACTTGGCGCAATTTCCCAGCGCTTCAAGGTGGCTCAGATGCTGAATAATAAATTCACCTGCCACGCGATCGCCGAAAAAACAGGAGCCAGTACGGCTACCATCAGCCGGGTGAACCGGTGCCTGCATTACGGAACGGGCGGATACGGACTGGTGATCAAACGAATGGAGGAAGAATGAACCTTACGGCATTAAATGAGAGACAGCAGGAGGCGGTTCGCGCCGTAAACGGTCCGGTTTTGGTATTGGCCGGCGCCGGGAGCGGAAAGACAAAGGTTTTAACTGAGCGCGTGGCGTATCTGATAGGAGAGCTGGCCGTGCATCCAATGACCATCCTGGCAATCACGTTTACAAACAAAGCGGCGCTGGAGATGCGCGTGCGCATTCAAAAGGCTCTCGGGATGGACGTTTCGGACATGTGGATCAGTACGTTCCATTCCATGTGCGTTCGCATATTGCGTATGTCCGGCAAAATAATCGGGTTTTCTTCCAATTTTGTGATATACGACACGGACGATACGCTCCGTCTTATCAAACAGATTATGGAAGAGATGGGCCTTAAAAACGACAATAACTACCCGCCCAAACTCATCCGCAGCATCATCAGCAAATACAAGAATACCAGCGAAAAAGACATAACCGATTACGCGGAAGAACACTTTCCGATGCAGGCGTACCGCATAGGCGATATCTATGCCAAATTCGCAGGCGAAATGCAAAAGCAGAACGCGATGGATTTTGACGACCTGCTGTTAAATACATTAAAGCTTTTCTCGCAGGACGGCGAATCGCTTTCCTATTACCAGGACCGGTTCCGCTATGTGATGGTGGACGAATACCAGGACACCAACATGGTCCAGTACAAACTGATAAAACTCCTCTGTAAAAAATACCGTAACATTTTTGTGGTGGGGGACGACGACCAGAGCATTTACGCCTTTCGGGGCGCAAACATAAAAAACATTCTGAATTTTGAAAAAGACTATCCGGACGCAAAGGTCATCCGCCTGGAACAGAACTACCGTTCGGACATCAGGATACTCAAGGCGGCCAACTGCGTTATAGAGAACAATGTGGGCCGCACGCGAAAAACGTTGTGGTCTAAAATAGAGGGGGCCGGCAAACCAAAGATCTATACGGCTGCCAGCGAACGGGAAGAAGCGGAATTCATCGCACGGGAGATCGGCAAACTCGCCCGGCAGGGCATCCGCTACGGAGACATGGCCGTGCTGTACCGGACGCATACCCTGGCCCGCGTGCTGGAAGAAAAAATGCGGCTGTACGGCGTCCCGTACCGTGTATACGGCGGCATCAGTTTTTACGAGCGCAAAGAGATCAAGGAGATCTTAAGTTACTTAAACCTGATCGCCAATCCGGCGTGTGACGTTCATTTTCTTCGGGTAATCAATATTCCAAAGCGCGGGATCGGCGCGGTAACCGTACAGAAGATACTGGACAAGGCGCACGCGGAGGGTTTATCCTGCATGGACATTGCGTCAAGCGCGGAAGTTTATTTTGAAAAGCAGCCCTTTATGAAAAAATTGAAGGATTTCGCGGAGCTGATTAATGTTTTTCGGGAAACAGCGGTAAACGGGGATGTGCATGAACTCATACTGGAAGTATATGAGAAGACAGGTTACCGGGAGATGCTTAAGACAGAATACCCGGACGACGCCCAAATCCGCATGGAAAACGTGGAGGAATTCATCAATTCCGCTTATGATTTCGAAGCGAACGGGGGAGAAAGCCTTGTTGATTTCTTGCAAAACATCGCGCTCATAACCGACCTCGACAGCATGGACGAGGCGGGCGGCGTGACGCTCATGACCATCCACGCCGCAAAAGGCCTGGAATTCGATACGGTTTTTGTCGCCGGGATGGAAGAATCGCTTTTCCCCAGCAGGATGGCAATCGCGGAAGACAACATTGAAGAAGAGCGCCGCCTGTGCTATGTGGCCATCACCCGTGCAAAGCAAAACCTGTACCTGACCCATTCCCGCGCGCGTTCGTACTTTGGGGAATACAATATGAACCCGCCTTCTCGCTTTATTGAAGAAATAGATGTCGACCTGCTGGATTATTTGAACAAACCAGAACCGGCTGTCCGTACGGCCGCCGGCGCAAAGGGTTTTTCGGGCTTCTTTTCGGGCATGGACGGCCCGAAAGAAAAAAAGCCTAAGGAAGTATCGGACGATTTCAAGGTGGGCGCAGTGGTTTCGCACGCCGCCTTCGGGCAGGGGCCCATCCTGTTCATCACGGGCGAGGGCAACCAGAAAATCGCAACGGTCGATTTTGATATAGCGGGGCACAAAAAGATGTTTTTGTCTTTCGCCCCCTTAAAGATTGTGAGATAAAGAAAATGGAAATGCGTAAGTTGGTCGATCTTTTAAACGAATACGCCTACCGGTATTACGTACTGGACGACCCTTCCGTCAGCGACGCGGAGTACGATAAACTGTACGATGACCTTGTCCGTCTGGAAAAGGAAACGGGCGATACCCTGCCCGATTCCCCGACACGGCGGGTGGGCGGCGTTCAGAAGGAAGGGTTTATCAAACACAGGCATATTGAACCCCTGTGGAGCCTTAATAAGGCGCAGCGCGAAGAAGAGCTGCGAGAATGGAAACAGCGCACGGACAAGCTGGCGCGCGACCTTAATTGCCCCCAGCCTTCCTACTCGCTGGAATATAAATTCGACGGGCTGACCATCAACCTGACCTATGTCGGTGGGTACCTTAAGACGGCCGCGACACGCGGAAACGGCATCGTGGGGGAGGACGTGACCGCGCAGATCAAAACGATCAAAACCATCCCGCTTAAAATTCCGTTCACAGGAAAAATGGAGGTGCAGGGCGAAGCCGTCATGCGCCTTTCGGTTCTTTTTGAATACAACAGGACAGCCGCCGATCCTTTAAAGAACGCACGGAACGCGGCGGCGGGCGCCATCCGCAACCTGGACCCATCTGTGACCGCGTCCCGTAATTTGGATGCGTTCATTTACAACGTAGGCCATATCGAGGGCAGGGTTTTCCAAAGCCATTCGGAAATGATCGCTTTTTTGCGTGAAAACCGTTTCGACGTAAGCGGATATGAAAAGGAATTTACCGATGTGGATCCAATATTGAAGGAAGTGAAGGCCGTTTCCGAGCGGCGGGAAAAGCTGGATTTCCTGATAGACGGCATGGTCGTAAAGATCACCGGCATGGAAACGCGAAAAAAAATGGGGTATACGCAAAAATTCCCCCGCTGGGCGATTGCCTACAAGTTCGAAGCGCAGGAGATGACGACGGTTATCCGAAAAGTCATTTGGGACGTCGGCCGCAGCGGTAAACTCACCCCGACGGCCCTGCTGGACCCGGTGGATATCGGCGGGGTCACCGTGCAGCGCGCCACCCTCAACAACTTTGAAGATATCCAGCGCAAAAAAGCGGCAATCGGCGCGCGGGTATTCATACGGCGCTCGGGCGACGTGATCCCGGAGATCCTGGGCGCAACGCCCAAGCAGGAAAACGAACTTGAACCCATACAAAAACCGGACGTATGCCCGGCCTGCGGAACAAGCCTTACCGAGATCGGCCCCAACCTGTTCTGCGAAAATTCGCTGGACTGCAAGCCCCAGCTTACCTCCCGCATGGTTCATTTTTCCTCCCGGGACGCAATGGACATCGAGGGCCTGAGCGACAAGACGATCCGCGCGCTTTTCGAAAAACTGGACATCAAAAATATCGCGGGGATCTATTCCGCAACCAAAGACGACCTGCTGTCTCTGGAAGGGTTCAAGGACAAAAAGGCGGATAAACTTTTAGAATCAATAAATAAAAGCAAAACCCCGCCGCTTTCCAATTTTATATATGCCCTGGGCATACCCAATGTGGGTAAAAAAACCGCGAAAGACCTGGCGGAACATTATAAAACGTTCGACGCGGCCGCCGCCGCAATAAAAGAAGACCTGATCGCGATACGGGATATCGGCGGAGTGGTTGCCCAAAGCATCACGGACTTTTTTGCAAACGAACATTATAAGGGAATCATCAATGAAATGTTTCATTTGGGCGTGCGTCCGCAGCAGGAAGAAACCCCGCGAAGCACGGAAGGCAGATTCGCCGGCATGTCCTTTGTGCTCACCGGCACGCTTGCCGCGTACACAAGGAACGATGCGCTAAAGATCATAGAAACACTGGGCGGACGGGTGGTATCCTCGGTCAGCAAAAACACGGACGTGGTGCTGGCGGGGGATAGCCCCGGTTCCAAGCTGGATAAAGCGGCTGCACTGGGCGTTGCGGTATGGAACGAAGAAAAGTTCAAAACCGAGATTGGTGCTTTTCCAAACGGCTGATTTCATGTATAATCTTTTTTATAGATTTGAAGGAGTGAAGATGTATGCGTATATCGATTGAAGAAGTAGAGAAAATGGCGTCACTGTCCATGCTGTATGTATCGGACGACGATAAAAAGATGCTGCAAAGCAGTTTGGAAAGCATCCTTTCCCATGCGCAGCGCTTAAACGAACTGGATACGGAAAATGTAGAGCCCACCACCTATATATTGAAGCAGCAGAATGTGTACCGCGAGGATGAAACTACGGACAAATTGAGCAGAGAGGAACTCCTGCGCAACGCACCCGAACAGGAAGACGGATATTTTATCGTACCGCAGGTCGTTGAGTAATATTCCTCTTTCATTGCATGTCTATGGAATACAAGTATAAGGAGCAGACATGAAGTTAAACGAACTTAACTTAACGCAGGCTTTAACCCTGCTTGATAAAAAAGAGATCACCTCGGCAGAACTGACCGAAGACTGCCTTAAAAAAATAGAAATGGCCGAGCCGAAAATCCACGCGTTGGTCACGATAGCGGGCGAGAATGCAATGGAGCAGGCCAAAGCCGTGGATAAAAAACGCGCGGCGGGGAAAAAGATTGGCCGTCTGGCCGGAATTCCCGGAATCATCAAGGACGGCATCTGCACCAGGGACGTCCGTTCCACCGCGTCTTCCAAAATGTTGTATAACTACGTGCCGGTATACGACGCGCATGTCATAGAAAAATTAAAGGCGGAGGATTACGTGCTGGTCGCCAAAGCGAACATGGACGAATTCGCGATGGGGTCCTCCACAGAAAATTCCCATTTTGGGGTAACCAGAAATCCATGGGATATGGAGCGGGTGCCCGGCGGTTCGTCAGGCGGCAGCGCGGCTGCGGTCGCGGCGGACGAGACGATTTTTGCGCTGGGCTCGGATACCGGCGGTTCGGTGCGCCAGCCGGCCGGATTTTGCGGCGTGGTTGGCGTCAAGCCCACCTACGGCACGGTTTCGCGTTACGGACTGATGGCCTTCGCGTCCTCCCTGGACCAGATCGGCCCGCTCACCAAAACGGTGGAGGATTCCGCATTTTTGATGAACGTGATCTCGGGGCGGGACGAGAGGGATTCCACCTCCGCAATCATGCGGTACCCGGATTATGAAAAAGACATGAGAAAAGACATCAAAGGCATGAAAGTGGGCGTTCCCAAAGAATACATGGAACAGGAAATGTCGAACGACGTTCGCAGGGTGTTCGAAGATTCCGTAAAACTTTTTAAAGACATGGGCGCGACGGTGGAAACAACCAGCCTGCCCACCTTCGATTACGCGCTGTCCGCGTATTACATCATATCCTCGGCCGAAGTTTCTTCCAACCTGGCGCGGTTCGACGGTATCCGGTACGGCTACCGCACCAAGGAATACGCGGACCTGAAAGAAATGTATAAAAAAACGCGAAGCGAGGGCTTCGGTGACGAAGTCAAACGCCGTATCATGCTGGGCAACTACGTCCTCAGTTCGGGCTATTACGACGCGTATTATTTAAAGGCGCTCAAAGTGCGCACCCTCATCAAAAACGATTTTGAGGAGCAGTTCAAGAAATTCGATATCCTGCTGTCGCCCGTAACGCCCACGCCTGCCTTTAAGATCGGCGAGAAATCCACCCCCATGGAGATGTACGTATCCGACCTGTTCACCGTGCCCGTGAACATTGCGGGCATGAGCGCGATTTCCGTCCCGGCGGGCTTATCGGCCGACGGGCTGCCTCTGGGCATTCAGGTGATCACAAACGCTTTTTGGGAAAACACCATGTTCCGTGCGGCGTATAATTTTGAACAATCGGCCGGCTTTGCAGCCAAACCGGCGCTTTAGAGGTGATGCGGATATGAAATACGAAAAAGTAATCGGACTGGAAGTCCATGCGGAGCTTTCAACGGAAACAAAAATATTTTGCAGCTGCAAAAACGAATTCGGTTCAGATCAGAACACCAACGTCTGTCCGGTTTGCCTGAGCATGCCCGGCATGCTGCCCGTTTTGAACCGGAAAGTAGTGGAATACGGCGTTCGGGCCGGTATTGCGCTTGGATGCGATATCCCCAATTTTTCAAAAATGGACCGAAAGAACTATACCTATCCGGATCTTTCTAAATCCTACCAGATCTCGCAGTTCGAATTTCCGCTGTGCAAGCGGGGATGCGTCGAAATTGATGTGGACGGCCAGACACGGAAAATCGGCATCACGCGCATCCATATAGAGGAAGACGCGGGCAAACTTCTCCACCAGAGCGGCTACAGCCGGGTGGACTACAACCGCGGCGGCGTGCCCCTGATCGAGATCGTGACCGAACCGGACCTGCGGTCGGCCGAAGAAGTCAAGGTTTTTCTGGAGTCCATCAAGGCAAATTTAGAATTCATCGGCGTGTCCGACTGCAAGATGCAGGAAGGCTCGCTGCGGTGCGACGTCAACATATCCGTGCGTCCCGAGAGCCAAAAGGAATTCGGAACGCGCGCCGAACTTAAGAATTTAAACAGCTTTTCCGCGATATTCCGCGCAATCGACTATGAATCAAACCGGCAGATCGATGTACTGGAAAGCGGGGAAAAGGTTATGCAGGAGACCAGGCGCTGGGACGATACGCAGGGTAAAAGCTATCCCATGCGGGACAAGGAAGAAGCGCACGACTACCGTTATTTCCCGGACCCCGACCTGGTGCCCATATATCTTGAAGACAACGAGATTCAAGATATACGGGATTCGATGCCCGAACTTCCGGCAGCCAAAAAGCAGCGGTATATCGGCGAATTCAGCCTGTCCGACTACGACGCTTCCATCCTCACGAATTCCAAGTTTACCGCGGAATATTTCGAGCAGTGCGTTCTTCAATACCCAAATCCCAAGGCCGTCTGCAATTACATCATGGTGGACTTGCTTAAAATGCTGAATGAAAGCGGAATGGAGGCCTCCCAGATACCAGTTCCGGCCGGCGATTTATGCGGCCTTTTAAAGCTTTTGGAAGACGGCGTCGTCAATTCCAGCGTGGGCAAGCAAGTTTTTGAAGAGATGTTTAAAACCGGAAAACCGCCGGAGCAGATCGTGGAGGAAAAGGGGCTAAAGCAAATTGACGATACCGATGCAATCCATGAACTGGTGCTCCGTATCATACGGGACAACCCCAAACCCGCGGCGGATTACAGATCCGGCAATGCAAAGGCGATGACCTTTTTTGTGGGGCAGGTTATGAAGGCGACAAACGGAAAAGCCAATCCGAAAACGGTGAACGAGCTGGTAAAGAAAGAACTGGACGGGTAGAAAAATCCTGATTGTATGCAATCCTTTGCCGATTATGGTATACTTATAAAAATAAAACATTAGGAGAACTCCCATGAAAAGCATGACGGGATTCGGCAAAAGCGAGCTTTCATCAGAAGGCAGAAAGATACGCGTGGAGGTCAAAAGCGTCAACCACCGCTATCTGGACGTTAATATCCGCATGCCCCGTTTTCTTCTTTTTCTGGAAGACGACGTACGCAGATACTTAAAGACCGTGATCAATCGCGGCCGGATAGACGTGTTTGTGAATTTTTCATCCGAGAGGGAAGACGCAAAAACCGTAGCGGTGGATATGTCCGTGATCAACGGATACCTGAATGCTGCGAGGCGCGTTGAAGCCGAACTGGGCGTCGAAAACGATCTGAAGTCCGCCGACCTGCTGCGTCTGCCCGACGCCGTCACTTTTGAAGAAAACGAGGCGGATGAGAATGCCCTGCGCTCCCTGCTTATTGAAGCCGTGCAGACTGCCGCGGCCCAGCTAATCTCTGCGCGGGAAGCCGAGGGCGCGCAGCTTCTTGCCGACGTGAACGGACGGCTGAAAGACATCCTTAGATTTTCGGAAGAGATCGCGCAAAAAGAAGATATTGTGCTGGAAGAATACCGCATTAAATTAAAGCAGCGTATCGAATCCTTAATGGAATCGGTGCCCGTTGACGAGACCCGCCTCGCGCAGGAGATCGCCATCTATGCGGACAAATGCAATGTGACCGAAGAAATCGTTCGTATTAAAAGCCATGTGGATCAGTTCACATGCGCGGTTGAAAGCGGACTGCCGCAGGGGAGGAACCTCGATTTTATCGTACAGGAGCTTAACCGCGAATTCAATACCATCGGATCCAAGTCGGGCGACGCCGTCATCACAAAAATGGTGATCGCAGGCAAAGTGGAGATCGAAAAGATCCGCGAACAGATACAGAATCTCGAATAGGAGGTATGGACATGTCGATCAAACTTATAAACATCGGCTTCGGGAACATCGTGAACGCCAACAGGGTGATCGCGATCGTCAGCCCTGAATCCGCGCCCATCAAACGGATCATAACCGACGCAAGGGCGAACGGCGTCTTGATCGACGCCACCTACGGAAGGCGCACACGGGCGGTCGTAATCACGGACAGCGAACACGTAATTCTTTCGGCTGTTCAGCCCGAAACGGTATCTCACCGGATCATATCCAAAGACGGCATGCAGGAGGAATAGCAGAATCAGTATGGAAAAAGGATTGTTGATCGTCATATCCGGGCCTTCCGGAGCAGGTAAAGGAACCGTGATACACGAATTTTTAAAGCAGTATGGAGATAACACGGACGTTTCAGTCTCCTGCACTACGCGCGACCCGAGAGGCAGTGAAGTCGACGGCGTAAATTATTTTTTCAAAACGGAAGAAGAATTTACGGCAATGATTCAAAGCGGCGACTTTCTGGAATACGCGCATGTTTTCGGAAAATACTACGGCACGCCCAAAAAACTCGTATTGGATAAGCTTGCCGCCGGAAAAAATGTGATATTGGAGATCGACGTACAGGGCGCGGTGCAGATCAAGGAAAACATGAAAGATTCTGTTTTGATTTTCATCCTGCCGCCCAGCATGAAAGAACTGTATAATAGATTGTCCGGCCGCTCCACCGAAACGCCTCAGCTGATTACAAAACGGTATAATATGGCAAAAAACGAAATTGAATTTGCCAGAAAATATGATTTTGTGGTCCAGAACAGAACGGTAGCCCAGTCGGCTGCCGACATCAATTGCATCGTCCGTGCCATGAAAATGGCGCCCGCGCAAACACACATCATCGAAAAGCTTTTGAATGAAGGAGAAAAAAGCAAATGATACATAAGGAAATCAATGATCTTTTAAGCAAGGTGGATTGCCGCTATACCCTGGTCGTTGAAACGGCCAAGCGCGCAAGGCAGCTGATCGACGGCGCCTCGCCCCTGACCGACAGAGTGGAAATGAATTTTGTTTCCCAGGCGGTTAACGAGATCGAGAATAACAAGATAACCTATCTTCGGTCCGCCGACGGTATCAAATAATGCTGAAAGGTAAAAACATCCTGCTCGGCGTCACGGGAGGCATCGCGGCCTACAAAGCTGCTTATCTGGCCAGCGCCCTGAAAAAAGAAGGGGCGGACGTACAGGTCATCCTGACCGAAAGCGCGGCCAATTTCATAACGCCCCTGACCTTTGAAACCCTCACGGGCAACCCCGTATTCACGGACACTTTCAAACGCGAAGCCGGTTTCGACGTCGCGCATATTACGCTTGCCAAAAAAACGGATGTTGCGCTGATCGCGCCCGCGACCGCCAATATCCTCGCCAAAATGGCTTGCGGGATCGCGGACGACATGCTTACCACCACCTGCCTTGCGCTCGTATGCCCTATTTTTGCTGCGCCCGCCATGAACACCGCCATGTATCAAAACAAAGCGACCCAAAAAAACATGGAAAAATTAAAGGAATCGGGCATCCGTTTCATCCATCCCGGGGAAGGCCTGCTCGCCTGCGGAGACACAGGCGTTGGACGCATGGCCGAACCGGATGAGATCCTGTCGGCTCTGAGGGACCATTTTTCTGAAAAGCAGGATTTTGCGGGCGTACGTATGCTGATCACGGCCGGGCCGACGGAAGAGCCGATCGATCCGGTACGCTATCTTACCAACCGCTCGTCCGGAAAAATGGGGTACGCGCTGGCTGCTGAAGCCGTGGACAGGGGCGCGCAGGTCACGCTGGTCTCCGGGCCGGTATACATTGCGCCGCCAAAAGGTGCGCAGGTGATAAGCGTCTTGAATGCGGAAGAGATGTACAAAGCCGTGATGGATCATAAAAAAAATGCGGACGTCATCATCAAATGCGCCGCAGTGGCGGATTATACGCCGGTCCGTATTGCTAAAAACAAAATCAAAAAGGGCGAATCTTTCACATTGGAGCTGAAAGCGACAAAGGATATATTAAGCGAACTCGGGAGAGGAAAAAATGCGGCCTTTCTTGTGGGCTTTGCCGCCGAGACCGACCATGTCCTTGCATATGCGAAGAAGAAGCTCAACGAAAAAAATATAGATATGATCGTGGCCAACGACGTATCGGATACGGGCGTCGGATTCGATTCGGATGAAAACGAGGTTACCGTCCTTCACAGGGACGGAAGGGAATCGCATTTTTCCGCCGCGTCCAAGGGAACCATCGCCGGCCATATTCTGGACGAGATTCAAACAGGGAGAAATAAGGGGATTTAGGCTTGTATGCAAGGGTGATCGTAGATATATCTCATGCGAAGGTGGACAAATTTTTCGAATACAGCGTACCCGATGGGATGGAACTAAAAGTCGGCTCGCGCGTGCGGGTGCCCTTTGCAAACAAAACAATAGACGGGTTCGTTCTTAAACTATCGGATACCTGTGATTTTGATATCAGCAAAATCAAACAGGTATCTTGCGTTTTAGAGCCTTTCGCTGCGCTGGGGGAAGACCAGATTGCACTCGCGCAGTATTTGAAGGATAAATACAACACCACCCTGGCGGCGGCCCTGCGCCTGATGCTGCCCGCCCAGGTGCGGCGCAACACCGCGCGTGAAAAAACGCAAAAATCGGTTTCAATAATCAAAGAGCGGCTTAAGGAAGCCAGGGCCGGTTTATTCGCCAAAAACGGGTCGGTCAAATACCCCAGGCAGCTGCAGGTTCTGGATGCGCTGGAAAGCGCCGGCATACTGCCGGCCGCAGCCCTGAACCCTTCCGCGCTCAAAAGCCTTTTAAAAAAAGGATTCGTCTTAATACAAGATGAAAAGGTGGAACGGCTGGCGTTTTCGGCCGACGTGCCAAGGGAAGATGATTTCCCCCTGACGGGGCAGCAGACGGCGGCGCTTGCGGAGATTTTAAGGAATTCCGGAGGCCGTTTTTTACTGCACGGCGTTACGGGAAGCGGAAAAACCGAAGTGTATATCCGCCTGATTCGGGACTGCCTGAAACGGGATAAAACGGCGATCCTTCTGGTACCCGAGATATCGCTCACACCCCAGACCTATCTTTTTTTAAAACGGCGCTTTTCAGAGAATATCGCGGTGTTCCATTCGGGGCTTTCGGCGGGCGAACGCCTGGACGAATGGATGCGCGTCAAACAGGGCAGGGCAAAGATTGTCCTGGGAGCGCGTTCGGCGGTATTCGCGCCGGTGGAAGACCTGGGCGCCGTCATCATAGACGAGGAGCATGAAAACAGCTACCAGTCGGACAATTATCCGAATTACACCGCGCTCGAAATTGCGGAAAAACGCTGTTCCCTTACCGGCGCCACCCTGGTGCTGGGCAGCGCGACGCCGTCCATAGAGACCTACTTCGCGGCAAAACAGGGAAGGTACGCACTTCTTAAAATGCCCGAGCGGATGTTTGGTCAGCAGCTGCCGCATATACGGATCACGGACATGCGGGAGGAAATCAAAAAAGGGAACGCCGGCGCCGTCAGCGGGATACTATACAATGAAATAGACAAAACGCTGGCTCGCGGCAAGCAGGCCATGCTTTTTTTGAACAGGCGGGGGTTTTCCACCTTCGTCATGTGCCGGGCCTGCGGATACACCGTGCGATGCAACGCCTGCGACGTGACCATGACCTACCATAAGGATCCGGGCATTTTGAAATGCCATTACTGCGGACGGACGCAGGAGCCGGCCAAGGTTTGCCCCGAATGCGGCAAGCCCTACCTCAAATACTTCGGTATGGGCACACAGCAGGTGGAAGAAGAGATTAAAAATCTTTTTCCGGGCGTCCGGGTGATCCGAATGGATTTGGACACCATGACGGCCAAAGACGCGCACAAAAAGGTGTACAACGATTTTTTAAAAAACAAGGCGGACATTTTAATCGGCACGCAAATGATCACCAAGGGGTTTGATTTCGAAAACGTGCGGCTTTCGGCCGTCATCGCCGCCGAAACCATGCTGAACATACCGGATTACCGCAGCGCGGAGCGCACATTCATGCTGATCACGCAGGTGGCGGGCCGCGCGGGCCGTAAAGAGCCGGGCGAAGTGGTCCTGCAGACCTATCATCCGGACAATTACGTCATCCGCCGAGCGCAAAACCATGACTACGAAGGATTTTATGAAGAAGAGACCGCCCTTCGCCGCATTGGAAACCTGCCACCCTTCACGGCAATGATGGAGCTTTTGTTTTCAGGAAAAGACGAAGAGAAGACCATCCATGCCGTGAAAGATTTCCTTCGGAAAATTAATGCTGTTATGGGAGAGGACAAAAGTGATATAATATCCATTAGAGCGGGGGAGGCGCCCATCCGGCGGATCAATCAGATGTCGCGGTATGTGATCTATCTGAACCTGAAAAAAGAAAAGGACAGTGGAATCAAAAAAATCCTGCATTTGTTCCGCAGCGCGGCATACGACGACGTGCTTTTGGGTATAGAAATGAACCCGATGAATCTTTAAGAGGAGTTATCAACTATGGCAATCAGAAATATATTGGTGGATGATAATCCGCGGCTCAGAAAAAAAAGCAAGCCTGTGGATAAGATCAGCCCAAGAACGCTGGAGATACTGGACGATATGGCCGAAACCATGTACGCATCCAAAGGCCTCGGGCTGGCTGCGCCCCAGGTGGGCGTGCTCCGCCGTATGATGGTCGTCGATGTGGGGGACGGGCTGATCGAGCTCATCAACCCGGAGATCGTCAAAGAAGATGGTCAGCAAAGGGAAGAGGAAGGCTGCCTGTCCCTGCCCGAACAGCAGGGGTTTGTGCTGCGGCCGGCCAAAATAGTTGTCCATGCACTGGACCGGGATGGCAACGATATCCGCCTGACCGGAGACGGCGTTCTTGCGCGCGCGTTCAGCCACGAGATCGACCATCTGGACGGCATATTATTCATAGATAAAATGATTGAAAGAACTGAACACACGGATGAAAAAATCTGAACTGAAAATCGTATTTATGGGCACGCCGTCCTTTGCGCTGCCCAGCCTGAAAATGCTTATAGAAGAAGGATTTTGCGTAGAGGCTGTGTTTACGCAGCCGGACAGAAAAACGGGGCGGGGCCACAAAATGCTCCCGCCGCCCGTGAAGACGGCCGCGCAGGATTTTTGTTTGCCCGTCTGCCAGTTTGAGAAGGTGCGCACCCCGGAAGGCGTTGGGAAACTGCGCAGCCTTTCGCCCGATCTTCTGATCACCGCCGCCTACGGCCAGATTTTGACCCAGGAAATCCTGGATATCCCCAAATTGGGTTGCATCAACGTGCATGCGTCCCTGCTGCCCAAGTATCGCGGCGCAGCCCCGGTGCAGTGGGCCATTATAGGCGGGGAGAAGAAGACGGGCGTCACCACCATGATGACGGCGCTCGCGCTCGATTCGGGCGACATGCTTGAGAAGGACGAACTGCCCATCCCGGCGAATATGACGGCCGGAGAACTCTACGGCGCGCTCAGCCATCTGGGCGCAAAAACACTTCAAAGAACCCTTGATAAGCTTTTGAACGGTACGCTTGTCAAAACGCCGCAGAAAGAGGAGGAGGCCACCTACTTTCCCATGTTTAAAAAAGGCTTCGGACAAATCGATTTCAACCAGGATTGCGCGCGTATCCGGGATTTCGTACGCGGAACCAATCCGCAGCCCGGCGCCTTTGTCCTGTTCGACTGCCATAAAATCAAGGTCTTTCAAGTTGAGTGCGGACCCGCATGCGAAAACGCGCAGCCCGGCGAAGTATTATCCGCCGATTTGAAATCCGGCCTGGTTATTGCTGCCAAAGGCGGCACGGTCACCTTAAGGGAACTCCAGTGGCCGGGCAAATCCAAAACCACGGACAGGGAATTCCTTTGCGGACGCTCCGTCCCCGTCGGTTTTATTTTCGGGAGCCGCACATGAGCTTACAGGCAAGAAAGGCGGCGCTCATTATCCTTTCGGATGTTGCGGACAACGGATCATTTTTGAACCTCTCCTTAAAAAAATACCTGCCCGAGATCAAAGAAGCCGAAAACAGGCGGTTCGCAGCCGCACTGGCGTCCACCGCCGTCCAGAATATGATCCGTATCGATTACATTCTGGACCGTTTTGTCCAATCAAAACGCGTGCATAAAATCATACGGAACATCCTTCGGCTGGGCGTCTGCCAGCTCATGTTTTTTGAATCCGTACCGGTCAGCGCCGCGGTGAACGAAAGCGTGAAGCTGGCCGCAGCGTTCGGAAAAACAGATCTCAAAGGATTCGTGAACGGCGTGCTGCGCAACATCTCCAAAAACCTGGGCAACGTTGCATACCCGGACAGGGACGGCCAAAGTGCCGATTTCCTGTCCGTTTTCTATAGCTATCCAAAATGGCTCTGTGAAAAATATCTCACGGCGTACGGATTCGACTTCACGCAAAATATGCTCTCCTACAACGCGGATACGGCCCTGACCTGCGTCCGTATCTCCAAGGATGCATTGCAATCGATCGGGATCGGCGATTCTTTTTTGCCGGGCAGGTATTTTGAGGACGCGCGGTATTTAAGAAATGCGCCTTCTATTGAAAGAATGCCTCTTTTCATTTCGGGCGCCATCACGCCGCAGGGCGAATCGTCCATGCTCTGCGTACGGGCGGCGGGAATCAGCCCCGAGGACGATATCCTCGACGTGTGCGCCGCCCCGGGCGGCAAGGCCGCCTACGCGTCCGTCCTGTGCAAGCGCCTTACGGCCATGGACATCCATCCGCACCGCGTTGAACTCATCCGCAAAACATTTGGCCGTCTCCATGTACAAAACGCGCAGACGCTGGCGGGGGACGGCACGGTGTTCAACCCCGAATTCAATGAAAAATTCGATGTCGTAATGATCGACGCGCCCTGTTCGGCGCTGGGGCTCCTGTACCGCAAACCGGATATCAAGATCCATAAAAAAGCGGAGGACATCCCGCAGCTCATAGGCTTGCAGCGCGCACTGATGCAAAACTGCGCAAAGTACGTAAAACCGGACGGTAAACTTCTGTATACCACCTGTACCGTCAACCCGGACGAAAACGGCGAAAACGTAACCTGGTTTTTAAAGAACAATGCGGATTTTATCCTGGACGATTTTTCATCCGATATTCCGCAAGAGCTCGCCGGCCGGATACGGGACGGCACCCTGCAGCTTTTTTGGCACATCGACGGGATCGACGGTTTTTTTATCGCACGCATGAGGAAATTGAAATGAACCTGCTGGATATGGATACAAACGAAATGAAAGAATTCCTTGCCGGGCTGGGCGAGCCTTCTTTCCGTGCGGCCCAGCTTTGCAAATGGCTGTCGCAGGGCGTCGGGCTGGGCGACATGACTAATCTTCCGTCTTCTCTGCGTGATAAACTGAAAACAGAATACGCAGAAGGATACGTCAAAACGGAAAAAGTCCTGCGCGCCCCGGATGGCACCAAAAAATATCTTTTTTCCCTTCCGGACGGCAACACGGTGGAAAGCGTTTTCATGGTCAACAACTACGGAAACAGCGTATGCCTTTCCACCCAGGTCGGCTGCAAGATGGGCTGCACGTTCTGCGCTTCCTGTAAAAACGGCTTTATACGGAACCTTTCGGCCGGGGAGATCATCGCACAGTACATCGCAATGAACGCCGACGCGGGGCAGGGCAGGAACATCTCAAACATCGTTCTGATGGGAATGGGGGAGCCGCTGGACAATTACGGCAACGTCATCAGGTTTTTAAAACGGGTGCATGAGAAAGAAACCTACGGCATGAGCTACCGGAATATCTCCCTGTCCACCTGCGGCCTGGTACCCGAGATCCTGCGGCTGGCTGATTCCGGCCTCCCGGTGACGCTTTCTATCTCCCTGCACGCGCCTTTTGACGAAAAACGCGCACAAATCCTTCCCATCGCGCGCAAATGGAGCGTGGACGAGGTGATCGCAGCGGCAAAAACTTACTTTGAAAAAACAAAAAGAAGGGTTATAATTGAATATATACTGATAGACGGCTTCAACAATACGAAGGAAGACGCGGAAAAATTGAAGGAACTTCTGCGGGGCATGAGCAGCCATATCAACCTGATCCCCTTAAACGCCATCGACGGCTGCGACCTGAAGGCTCCTTCCAAAAAAGACGTATATTCTTTTCTTGCGCTTCTGGAAAAATCCGGCCTGAGCGCCACCGTCAGAAGATCCCTGGGGGCAGAGATCCTGGGGGCGTGCGGCCAGCTCAAAAATTCTGCGATTGGATAAACGCTTATGGAAATTGTATCAAAAACGCATATCGGAAATATTCGGGAAGAAAACGAAGATTTTATCTGGGTTAGCTGCGAGTCAAAACCGCATTATATGCTGGTAGCGGACGGCATGGGCGGCGCCGTCGCGGGAGAAATCGCAAGCAAGATCGCCGCTTTTTCCGTCCGGCAGTATATCGAGGAACTGAGCTTAAAGAAACTTGCGGCGGCAGATCTTTCGGCCGCGGTTTATTACGCGAACGAACAGGTCGTCAAAGAAACGGAATACAACGAAAAACTCAAAGGAATGGGCACGACCATAACGCTTGCATATGTGGACGGATGCGGCATTTCCGTCGCGCAGGTGGGCGATTCCTGCGCATATCTTTTCTCGTCGGGCAAACTCAATAAAATAACCAAAGACCACACCTATGTTCAGAAACTGATCGATAACGGCGTCATCGAAGAATCGCAGGCGGAGGACAACCCTTATAAAAACATCATCACCCGCGTAGTCGGTATGAACGACCTGAAGGTGGATACGTTCGATATCACCTGGGCGGAGGGCGACCTATTGTTTTTATGTTCGGACGGCCTGACTACCTATCTGCCGGATGACGAACTGGCCGAACTTTTCAACAGCGGCAGTCCAATCAGGGACACAGCGGATAAAATGCTTTCGCTGGCCCTTGAACGCGGCGGACGGGACAATATATCCTTTATCATTGCGCTCAATGCCGACTTGAAGGAGGATATGCAATGTTAGAGGGTGTTTTGCTCGCAAACAGATATAGTTTAACGGAACTGGTGGATACGGGCGGCAGTGCATTCATTTATAAAGCCTTGGACACCAAAAACAACGCCGTTGTCGCCGCAAAGGTACTGAGGCCGGAACTGTCGGACAACCCCGAATTTGTTGACCGCTTTAAAAAGGAAGTACAGGTAGCGCTCCGGTTAAAGCACGCCAATATCATACGAGCGTTCGACGCCGGCATGGACGGAAGTCAATTTTATATCATCATGGACTTCATAGACGGGAAGACATTAAAGCACATCATCAACATCAACAAAGCCCTGCCCGTTAAATTTGTTATAAACGTCGCAAAAAAACTGTGCCTTGCATTGGAATACGCCCATATAAAGGGATTTGTACACCGCGATATCAAACCGCATAATATTCTTATCGACATGGAAGGCGAGCCCTACATTGCCGATTTCGGCATCGCTAAAAAAATAACGCAGGCGCCGGGAACCATTGAAGAAGAAAACGTGATGGGTTCCGTGCATTATTTTTCGCCCGAGCAGGCTCGCGGCGAAAAAGTGGATAAACGATCCGATATTTATTCCCTGGGCATCGTACTGTACGAAATGCTCACCGGGATGGTGCCTTTCGACGGGGAAACGTCGGTAGAGATTGCGCTCAAGCACTTGAATCAGCCTATGCCCGAGATCACCGTCAAAACGGGGGAGATACCCGAAAGCTTGGGCAGGATCATCCGGAAAGCCACCCAGAAGGATAAGGACCTGCGCTATAAATCCGCTTTTGCAATGTATGAGGATTTGAACCGCTGCCTGACGGAAAAAGACGGCAATTACGTCAAACTCCAGAAAAAAGATCCGAATGAAACCGCGCCGCGCCATACGGACAGAAAACCGCAGGCGGGCCTGAGGACCATATTGATCGGCGCGCTGGGCGTACTTGTCACTATCATCATTTTCCTGGTTGTATTCAACATGAACTTCGGCCAATATTCCCAGAATATCGCTGTCCCCAATGTTGTGAACGCCACCGAACAGGACGCAAAAGAAGAAGTATTGTCCAGTGACCTGACGCCGGACGTCAAATACGATTTCAGTAACGAGATCGGCATGGGCCTGGTGATCCGCCAGGAACCGTCGCCGGGCACCGAGCTCAAGGAAGGCCAGACGGTCACCATCTATGTGAGCGCCGGTCCCAACCTGCCGGTCATGCCCGGCGTGATCGGCATGCCCCTCCAAGACGCCATAGACTTTTTAAATAAGGATAACATCACAAATATCGAAGTAATCGAACAAACGGACGGAGACTATATCAACGGCACCGTAATCAGCCAGGTTCCGGCGGAAAACGATAAGATCAAAGATACCGACACCGTCACCCTGACCGTCAAGGCGGCGCCGGATACGCTTAACAAAAAAGCGCCCAATGTGATCGGACAGTCATTGACCGAAGCGCTGGCCACGCTCAAATCGTCCGGATTTACCAAATATTATATTTACGAGGAAAAAAACGACCAGCCCAGCGGCACGGTGTTCAACCAGACGCCCGCATTGAACGTCAGCCAGAAGGTGAACCTGCCCTTCACGCTTTGGGTCTCGGAATACCAGAACCTTTATACGCTTTCCAAAACGCTGGATTTAAAGATTGGCGACGACAATACCCATGTGACCATTGCCTTGAAAACAAATATCAACGGCTCTGATGTTTATTTCCTGATACGTGAATCCGTTGAAAATGCGGGGAACCTTCAGCTGGACATTTCTCCCGTACTGGGGCTTCCGTTTGATGATTCGAACGTAAACGCCCAGATGGTCGTGTTTTTGAATGATATAGCGGAGCAGACATTCGACGTAATCTTGTACAATGGAGGCTGAGCGCGATAGAAGGTGTGATTTTAAAAGGCATAGGCGGATTTTATACAATCCAGGATACGGAGGGCAAACTCCATGAATGCCGCGCCAGAGGCCTGTTTCGTCTGAAAGGCATCACGCCCCTGGTGGGCGACCGCGTGATTTTTTCCATACAGGCGGGCCAGGACGGATTTATCGAAGATATTTCTGCGCGGAAAAACGAAATGGTGCGCCCCCCTGTCGCCAACATCGACAACCTGGTCATCGTCCTCGCGGCATCCAGTCCGAAACCCGACCTGCTTTTGGCGGACAAACTGATTCTGCAGGCCGAGAAAAACAATGCGCGTCCCGTGATCTGCCTGAATAAAACGGACGTTTCGGGAACGGATATGGAAGAAGACCTGAAAAAACAATACGGACTCTATGATTTTTTAGCGGTATCCGCCCGTACCGGATCGGGGATAGAGAATCTGAAGAATGTGCTTTCAGGGAAAACAAGCGCATTTGCCGGCCAGTCGGCCGTAGGAAAGTCCTCCCTTTTAAACGTCCTGGGCGGCGATATCGACTTGAAAACAGGGACGATGAGTAAAAAAACAAGCAGAGGGAAGCATACCACCCGCCAGACCGATCTTTTATATCTGAAAGATATCAACGCGTTTGTGATGGATACGCCGGGATTCAGCGTTTTCGACGCGGTTAAGATAGAGGAAAGCGAACTCGGGGCATTGTACCTTGAATTTTTGCCTTATCTCGGCAAATGCAGGTTTTTATCCTGCCTGCACGCAAACGAACCGGACTGTGCGGTCAAACAGGCCGCAGCAGCGGGGGATATCCACCCCGCGCGATATGAAAGATATGTTTCGATACTGAATATCCTGAAAGAAAAGAGGGAAAGGAAATATGATTAAAGTCGCACCATCCATACTTTCCGCTGATTTTGCGGACATGAAAAGCGCGGTCAGCATGCTGAAGGAAATCAAGGCGGACATGATCCACTGTGATGTGATGGATGGCATGTTCGTTCCCAACATCACCTTTGGAATGAAAATGGTGGCGGACATCCGTAAACTTACGGATCTGCCCCTGGACGTCCATCTGATGATCGTGGAACCAGAACGCTATATAGAGGAATTCTGCGGCGCCGGGGCGGACATTTTAACCCTGCATGCGGAAGCGACGAATCACCTGCACCGCGCCTTGCAGAAGGTCAAGGCATGCGGCTCGCGGCCGGGCGTCGTTCTGAACCCCGCCACACCGGTAAACGCCTTGAAACATGTTCTTCCGGATGTGGATTTTGTGCTGCTTATGTCCGTCAACCCGGGATACGGCGGACAGGTATTCATTCCCCAGACCCTGGATAAAATAAAAGAACTGCGCAGCCTTGCAAAATCCATAGGCCGCGAGATCGAAATCGAGATCGACGGCGGCATCAACGAACACACTTCAAAACAGGTAAGGGATGCGGGTGCGGATATTCTGGTGGCGGGCAATGCGATATTTACATCGGACGACCCGGCGAAACTGATCCGCATTTTCAAGGGAGAAGAATGAAAGCGCTGATCATAGCGGACGGAACCGCGCCCTCAAAAGAACTGCTTGAAAAACACAACGACGCGCAACTCGTGATCGCTGCGGACGGCGGCCTGAAAATAACTGAAACGTACGGCCTTGTGCCCGATTACCTGATCGGCGATTTTGATTCGGCGGGCGAGGCCGCGCTCATGCGTTTGGATAAAAAAACTAAACTTGTCCGCCTGGCAAAAGAAAAAAACGAGACGGACGGGATGATCGCGGTGGATACGGCCCTGAAGGCCGGCGCTTTTCAGATTGTGATGCTGGGCGCGCTGGGAAAGCGTACCGATCACGCGTTCGCAAACCTGATGCTTTTAAAATACGCATGGAATAAAGGCGCTGCGCTGGTTTTAGAAGACGAATACTGCGAGGTATCCCTTGCGACGGGCGAGACCAGACTCACCGGTAAAAGGGGCCAGACGGTCTCTGTGCTGCCCTTCGGTGGCAGCGCGACCGTTTCTTCGGATGGCGCGCTCCATTACCCGATGGACAGCCTTTTTATGAGCGAAGGCGATCCGGTGGGCATCAGCAACATCCTGGAAGGCACGTCCTCCAAACTGGAGATACGGGGCTTTACCCTGGTCTTTAAAATCAAATAACATACATCAATAAAAAATAAACCAGTAACCAACAGCCTTCGTTTTCCGTATTATACTTATGACAGTCTTATAAGAAAACGGGGGTATTTTATGGGCGGGTATTTTGGAAGGAGAGGCTTCGGGTTTTTAAATGTCATACTGATCGCGGCCGGGATTATATTAATCATTGTTCCGCCCTTTATTTTATTGCCCATTATCGGGTTCGGACTCATTATTGCAGGGATCTTTTTGTGCAATCTTTTTAGAAGATAATATGAAGGAGTCTTATTATGAGGATTTATTGCGTAAAACCACCCAAAATCATAAGAAAAATCATCAAGGCACTTGCGAGGAAATAAGGCGCCCGGCCGGATACATACAACCCGGAGCAAACACACCCCATGAAGTCTCACGGCTTTCGGGAACCCCGCAAAAAAACGCGGCAGATTTTCTGCCGCGTTTTAATTTGATCGGAATTGCATGGGTTCTTTATACGTAGCGTTCAACCTTGCCCGAACGGAGGCAACGCGTGCAAACGTATTTCCTTTGCGGAGCGCCGTTTTCCACAACACGAACACGCTGGACATTGGGCGCCCAGATCCGCTTGGATTTCCTGTTGGAATGGCTGACCTTATTGCCGGAAGAAACGCCTTTATTGCAAACCTCGCAGTATTTTGCCATTGACTTAAACACCTCCTCATCGAGAATCACAGTTCAAACAGCAATATATTATCATTATTGACTTAAAAAAGCAAGGCAATTTTTTGACTATTTCTTTTCATCAAACCGTATAATAGACCACGGAAACAATCCTTGATACGGTCCGAGTCAAAAAAATGATTCAAATCTATTTATGTTGCCTTAAATTTGTAGTATAATGATTTGGTATCAAATTATGGAGGATAATCTCATGAGTGCGGTATTAAAAACATCTATCGGCAAAATCTCCTACAGCGAGGATTTTATAGGAAAGATTGCCGGAATCAATGCAATGGAATGCTACGGTATTGTGGGTATGGCGAATAAAAACGCTACGGACGGCATCGTCAGTCTTTTAAAGATAGACAGCTTAAAGCGCGGCGTCCGCGTTAACACAGACGAAACCGAAAACGTTTCGGTAGAGCTTTATATCGTCGTGAAATATGGCGTTTCCATATCCGCCGTTGCCGCCAATATCATAGAAACCGTCAAATTCGGACTTGAAAATATGACGGGGCTGAACGTTGAGAACGTTGACGTAGTCGTTCAGGGCATCAAGATCTAGGAGGCAGTTGTCAATTGGTTAAAAGTCTAAACGGAGAACGCCTCAAAGACATGGTTGTGGGCGCGGCAACGCTGCTGGACAATCACAAGGAAACTTTGAACGCTCTGAATGTTTTTCCGGTCCCGGACGGCGATACGGGAACCAATATGTCCCTGACCATGATCGCGGCCGCAAAGGAGGTCCTGGCGGCAAACAAAGCGGATCATAAGGATGTCGTGAGCGCATTGTCCGTCGGGTCCTTAAAGGGCGCCAGGGGCAATTCGGGTGTGATTCTTTCCCAGATCTGGCGCGGTTTTTCAGGCGTACTGGGCGACCTTGACGGCGAGATTGGCGCGCGCGACATCGCGCTGGCCATGCGCAAAGGTACGGAAAGCGCCTACCGCGCGATCATGAAGCCGAAAGAGGGAACCATTCTCACGGTGATCCGCGCCATGTCGGATGCTGCGGATGCGTTCGTCAAAGAAAACGACGATATACTAGAAATGATCCAACATATCCTGTCCGAAGGCGAAACCGTCCTGAAAAAAACGCCGGATATGCTGCCTGTTCTAAAAGAGGCGGGGGTGGTGGATGCCGGCGGCGCCGGCCTCGTCATTATATTCAAGGGCTTTAAAAAAGTACTGGACGGAGAAAAATTCGACGAAGGAACTCCTTTGGACCTTGAAATGGATATCGCTCCGCGATCGGATATGCGTAACGCCGAAACACCGGATTTAGAATTTGCCTTTTGCACGGAATTTTTTATAAAAGATATCTTTTCGCATATCCTGGAGCGTGACGTTGACGCCTTCAGGCAAAAGCTTGCCAAACTGGGCGACTGCGTATTGGTGGTGGGGGATTTAACGCTGGTCAAGGTGCACGTGCATACGAACGATCCCGGAATCGTTTTACAAACGGCCCTCGCTCTGGGTGACTTAAGCCAGATTAAGATCGACAATATGCGTGAGCAGCACCGCCACCTCATCGTTCAAGAGGCGGAAAAATCCAAAGATGTAAAGCCCATGTCGGTCGTTTCGGTCGTTTCGGGCGATGGTCTCAAAGAGATATTCATGGATTCGCTGATAGACGAGTTTGTGGAAGGCGGGCAGACGATGAACCCGTCCACGCAGGACATTCTGTCCGCGATCGAAAAAGCGCCCTCCGAGAACGTGATCGTTCTTCCGAACAATAAAAATATCGTTCTCGCGGCCCAGCAAGCTGCAGAGTTGTCTAAAAAGAATGTTGTGGTGGTTCCCACCAAAACGCTTCCACAGGGCATCAGCGCCGCGCTGGCCTATAATTGCGAGGAAGACTTTGATACCAACGTCGCCCGCATGCTAAAAGCGCAGGGCAATGTGAAGACCGGCCAGGTAACGGTGGCCGTGCGCGATTCTGGGATCAACGGCGGAAAAATAAAGCAGGGAGAATGGATCGGCATCGGCGAGGACGAGATCGTCTCCAACGGAAGCGACGTCCTTAAAGTCTCCATGCGCCTTTTAGATAAACTGGTGGATGAAGACGCGGGCGTGATCGCCGTATATTACGGGGAAGGCATAGAGGAAGATATGGCGGAAGAAATGATAGAGGCAATTACGCAGAAATACGAGGATTGCGATATCGAGCTCCACTACGGAGGACAATCGGTATACAGTTATCTGTTTGCGGTGGAATAATGAAGATTGATTCAAAGATACCGGCTTTCCAGCCGGTATTTGATTTTGCGGCCAACCCGCATCCTGAAACACACCCCAAAAAGTCTTGCGGCTTTTCGGGGACCCCGTAAGAAGGACGGTTCAAAACCCGCATGGACATCCATTCATCCATAAAAAGCCTGCCCGGCGTAGGCGAAAAAACGGAAAAGAACCTTTCAAAACTGGGCATTTCGAGCCTGTGCGACCTGCTGACCTTTATGCCGCGCCGTTACCGAGATTTCAGCGAGGTAAAGACCCTCTCGCAGCTTAAGATCGGCGAGCCGGCGCTCCTGAAAATGCATACGCTGTCCGAACCCTCTACCGCGCTTATTAAAAAAGGTCTCTCGCGCACGTCTTTTCTTGCGGGGGACGGCACGGGCATCCTGACTTTGGTCCTGTTTAACCAGCCCTATACCGCGCAGAAAATCCAAAAAGGAACGGAATTCTTCGTTTACGGGAAGATGGAGCCCCGCTTTTCGCGTATGCAGATGAATTCTCCCGAGATCTTCTTTGAAAAACCGGGGCCTTTCATGCCCGTATACCCGCTGACCCGCGGGATTCGGCAGGCCTTTTTGCACAGGATCGTCAAAATCGCCCTGCAAGGCTGCAGATATCCCGAACACTATTCATCGGAATTCTTAAAAGAGTTCGAATTGCCCGAGATCAACGCTGCGCTCCGGCAGCTGCATTTTCCAAAAAATCTGGAGTCGGCCCGGCATGCAAGGGACCGCCTGGTTTTCGACGAACTCATTGTTTTTTGCAAGACGCTCGAATATATGGAAGAGGAAACGGCTTCTTTTAACGTGGATAAAATGGATACGGCCGGGCTTGCGGACGCCTTTTGTTCCCTGCTGCCCTTTAAGCCCACCCGTGCGCAGGTTCGGGTGATGGGGGAGATTGCCTCCGACCTTTCGGGCAATCAATACATGAACAGGCTGATACAGGGCGACGTGGGTTCAGGTAAGACGGTCCTAGCTTTCTTCGCTATGTTCTGCGCCGCGAAAAGCGGATACCAGAGCGTGCTGATGGCGCCAACCGAGATACTGGCCAAACAGCATTTCGACTCGGCTGCCCGTCTTTTCGGCGTAAAAGGGATCGCGCTTATGACCGGATCGCAGCCCGCTGCTGTTCGAAGAGAGGTCATGAAAAAAATAAAAAGCGGAGAGATACGGATCCTTATCGGCACGCATGCGGTCATCTATCAGAAAGCGGAATATAAAAAAATCGGCCTCATCATCACCGACGAACAGCACCGCTTCGGCGTACGCCAGCGCGCTGCCCTTTCGGGCGGACAGGGCGTCCATATGCTGACCATGTCCGCGACCCCCATCCCACGGTCGCTTTCGCTCGTGCTGTACGGCAATACGGACATCTCGGTGGTGGACGAGCTTCCGCCTGGCCGGCAGCCGGTGGGCACCCACATCATCCGTAAAAACAAATACGAAGACATGCTGGCCTTCATTAACAATGAACTTTCGGCAGGCAGGCAGGCGTTTATCGTCTGCCCGCTGATCGAGGAAGACGAAACGAGCGAACTTAAGTCCGCGGAAGAGATGTTCAGGGACATAAGCGTCCGGTTCAAGGGCCGCCGCTCCGCGCTCCTACACGGAAAACTGAAAAACGATCAAAAAGAAAAGATTATGGACGAATTTTCAGGCGGAAAACTCCAGGTGCTGGTATCCACCACCGTCATTGAGGTGGGAATAAACGTCCCCAACGCAACGGTGATGTGCGTGCTGAACGCGGAGCGTTTCGGCCTTGCGCAGCTCCATCAGCTGCGCGGCCGCGTGGGCCGCGGTAAACACAAATCTTTCTGTTTTTTGGTTTCGGACGACGCGGGCGCCTATGAGCGCCTATCCGTATTGTGCGCGATGCACGACGGGTTTGAGATTGCGAAAAAAGACATGGAACTCAGGGGAACGGGGGACCTTTTCGGCACCCGCCAGCACGGACAGGCGCAGTTCGCATTTGCAAACATTTTGTTCGATGCGAAGATGCTGTCCTATGCAAGATCCGTGCTGGATCAGATCACGGACAATACGGATTTTTCAAATATTTATCGGAACATCTGCATAGCCGCGCGCAAAAAAGCGCAGAATACCATGGTGGAAATCGCATTCAATTAATTTTTTTGATTTTTTTTGTACATTTTGCCTCCATAGATTTTTATTTCCAGTGTAAATCATTGATTATTGGAGAAATTATTATTAAAGACGAATTAAGGAGGTGAAATATATGTCTTCTAACAAAGTTGTTCCTGAGGCAAAAGATTATTTGAACAAAATGAAATATGAAATTGCCAGTGAACAGGGTGTGAACTTAAAACAGGGATACAATGGCGACATTACAGCCAAAAGCGCCGGCCAGATCGGTGGAAATATGGTTAAGAAAATGATACAGCAGGCTCAAGGACAGAGCCAGAAATAATAGGAATATTTAAAAAAGGAGGTATAGATATGGCTACTCAGAGTTCCCAGAGTTCCTATAAGAACAAGGATATGCTGAACAACATGAAGTATGAAGTGGCAAATCAGATCGGCGTCAACTTAAAACAGGGCTACAACGGTGACATTACAGCGAAAAATGCCGGTCAAATCGGCGGCCAGATGGTTAAAAGAATGATCGAACAGGTTGAGCGTTCAATGTCCGGCCAATCTTAACCGGATTTAAAATTTTCAAGGGCAACCGCTTCCCTCGGTTGCTCTTTTTGCGTTTAAACGCGAAGAAGGTAAAAGACTTTTTATGCGTTATTTTCATTTTAAGGTTGACAAATATTCTTCCGATGGTATATCATAGAAAATGATTTAGCATAGTAAAGCGCTAAATTGGAGGATTGTGATATTATGAAGAATTATAAACTTCAGACGCCGCAGGGGACGACCGATTATCTGCAGGAAGAATGCGCGCGAAAAAGGGAGCTTGAAGACCTGTTCCGCGCGGAGTTCACAAAGATGGGGTACAGCGAGATACAGACGCCCGCTTTCGAGTATTACGATGTCTTCACGCACGACGCGGTGCCATACGTACAGGAAAACATGATTAAATTTTTTGATTTGAGCGGCAGGATACTGGTTCTGCGTCCCGAGATGACGGTCCCGATCGCACGGGTGGCCGCCACCAAGCTGCTGCAAAAAAGCGACGTGCTCCGGTTGTTTTACATACAGAACGTATACGGATTTTTGGACCAGAGCATGGACGCGCAGGCCGAGGTTTCCCAGGCCGGCATCGAAACCATTGGCAAACCCGGGAGCGAAGCGGATGCGGAAGTCGCGGCATTGGCCGTACGGACGCTGCTGCTAACCGGCCTTCGTGATTTCAAGCTTGAGATCGGGCAGGTCGGATTTTTCAGGGGACTGATCGGGGATGCGCCCATCACCGAGGAACAGGAAGAAAAAATCCGTACTCTGATTGACGCAAAAAACACGGTGGAACTGGATTACGAGCTTTCCAAAATGCCTATAGGGGAGGATTTAAAGCGGAAACTTCTCGCGCTGCCCGACCTGTTCGGAGACGACGATGCCGTGTTCGCCCTCGCTTATTCCTTCGCGCAGAACGAGGAATCCACGCGCGCGGTGGACGATTTAAAAAAAACATACGATATCCTCTGCGGCCTGAAACTCGAAAAATACATCTCCATCGACTTCGGCCTGCTCAACAACTATAAATATTATTCGGGCATCATCATCCGCGGGATCGTGGGCGACGTCGGCTCTCCCATCCTGAGCGGCGGGCGCTATGACAACCTGCTGGAGGAATTCGGCCGGCCCGCGCCGGCGACAGGATTTGCGCTGCGCATCAAGGAGATCATGGCTGCGCTCGGCAAACAAAAAGAAACACGGGGCGAAAAAAACGGCCAGCTAACCATTGCGCTCGCCAAAGGACGGCTTGCAAAGGACGTGCAGAAGGTTTTCAAAAAATGCGGCGTGGACGTGTCCGAGCTGAACGGCGATACCCGCAAGCTTATTTTATACGACAAGGAAAGCAGCATACGCTTTTTAATGGTCAAACCCGCGGACGTGCCGGTCTATGTATATCACGGCGTGGCGGACATCGGGATCGTGGGCAAGGACACCCTGCTGGAAGCCGGGCTCCCGCTGTATGAGATGCTGGATCTCAAAAGCGCAAAATGCAAATTATGCGTCGCAGGCAAAAAGGGAACAAAAACCGGCGTTAAAAAAATCGCAACAAAATATCCCCGCGTTACCAAACTGTATTACGACGAAAAAGGACGGGACGTGGAGATCATCAAACTGAACGGAAGCATTGAGCTTGCGCCCATACTCGGGCTTGCGGACGTGATTGTGGACATCGTGGAAAGCGGGCGGACACTGAAGGACAACGGTCTTTCGGTTTTAGAGGAGATCTGCGACGTCAGCGCGCGGCTGGTAATCAACCGGGTGAGCCTGAAGACCAAGGCAGTACAGATCGATCCGCTCATCCGGCAGATGAAAGAAGCATTGGAGGAAGAATAAATGCTCAGGGTTTTAAGGTCGGCCGAAAAAGAAGAAATAAGCAAACGGCTGCTGGGCAGGGGAAAAGGCGATTTTTCAGCCGAACAGCAGGCGGTGGACGCGATCATAAAAAATATACGGGAAAGCGGGGATCAGGCGCTTTTTGACGCCATTCGCCGTTTCGACGGTTTTGACGCAAATCCGGGAAATATCCTCGCAACCGAAAAGGAAATCGCGGATGCATACGACTCCGTGGACAAAGACCTCCTGCGCGTCATGCGGCGCTCGGCAAAAAACATATTTTTATTCCACAGCCGGCAGGTACGGAAAGACTGGTTTTTGGAAGAGAAGGGCAGGATGGTCGGCCAGATATACCGTCCGGTCGAAACCGCCGGCGTATATGTGCCGGGCGGCAAGGCGGCCTATCCTTCCAGCGTTCTTATGAATATCATTCCGGCAAAATGCGCCGGCGTATCCAATATTTTTGTCGCGACGCCCGCGAGGGAAGGAATCGTAAATCCTGCCACTTTGGTCGCGGCGCGGGAAGCCGGCGCGGACCGCATTTTCAAGATGGGCGGCGCGCAGGCGATCGCGGCGTTTGCCCTGGGCACCCAATCGGTCCCCAGAGTGGACGTGATCGCCGGCCCGGGAAACATTTATGTGGCTCTTGCAAAAAAATCGCTGTTCGGCACGGTGGGGGTGGATATGATTGCCGGCCCGTCCGAAATTTTGATCATTGCGGATGAAGATGCTACGCCCGCCTTCATCGCGGCGGATTTCCTTTCCCAGGCCGAACACGACGAACTGTCCGCCTGCGTACTGGTGACGGACAGCAGCCGCATCGCAGCGCAGGTGGAACAGGAGATCGCACAACAGGCGGCGTCCCTCCCCAAACGGGATATCGTCCAAAAATCCATCGACCGCTACGGGACCATCATCCTGGCCGACGACCTTGCGGATGCGGTCCGGGTGGCAAACGATATCTCTCCCGAGCATCTGGAAATATTGACAAAGGAACCGAAAGAAGTCTTAAAAAGCATACGGAACGCGGGCTCCATCTTTCTGGGCGAATATTCGCCCGAGCCGCTGGGGGATTACTATGCCGGCCCCAACCATGTGCTGCCCACCAACGGAACGGCTCGCTTTTCATCGCCCCTGAATGTGGATCATTTTCAAAAAAAATCAGGTGTGATATACTATTCGAAAGAAGAGTTTAAAAAGGTGTACCGCGACGTAGAACTGTTTGCCGGGAAAGAGGGGCTTACCGCGCACGCGCGCTCGGCAAGCATCCGCTTTATGGAGGAAGAATCATGAGGATGAGTGAAAAAACAAGGAAAACGAGCGAAACGGACATCCGGCTGAAACTGGATCTGGACGGAAAAGGCGTCTGCGACGTCTCCACCAAGATCGGGTTTTTCGACCATATGCTGGAGCTATTCGCAAAACATTCCCAGATGGACCTTGTCCTTGCCTGCGACGGAGACATACGGGTGGACGAGCACCACACGGTGGAAGACTGCGGCATCACGCTGGGGGCTGCCATTTTTGAAGCGTTGGGCGCCAAGGAAAAGATCCGCCGGTATTCCACGCAGTTCGTCCCCATGGACGAGGTGCTGGTGATGGTCAACCTGGACATCAGCGGCCGGCCGTATTTCCTGTACGACGCCGAATTCCAGACCAAGGGCGCGGGCGACTTCGACGCGCAGTGGTGCGAAGAGTTTTTCCGCGCGCTGGCTATGAACGCCGGGTTCACCCTGCACATCAGCATGCTGTACGGGGAAAACACGCACCATATCATTGAAGCGATATTCAAAGCGGCCGCCCGTGCCATACGGGAAGCCGTTTCCATAGACCCGCGCCTGGAAGGCGTACCCTCCACGAAAGGTGTTTTATGATAGCGGTCGTCGATTACGGGATGGGTAATCTGCGCAGCGTACAGAAAGCCTTTGAGATACAGGGCTTCGACGCAAGAATCACAAATGAAAAAAATATAATACGGGATGCGTCCCACCTCGTTCTGCCCGGCGTGGGCGCGATCGCGGACGCGATGACCAACTTAAATAAGTCCGGCCTCGCCGGGGTGCTGTTGTCCGAGATCCAGAAGGGCAAACCTTTTCTCGGGATCTGCCTGGGGATGCAGATGCTTTTTGAAAAAAGTCACGAGGACGGCGTGCATGAATGCCTGGGCCTGATCGAGGGAGAGGTGGTGCCTTTCGACGTTGACCTTTGGGTGCCGCATATCGGCTGGAACAGTCTGGATAGCAAGGACACCGCCATTCTGGACGGTTCCGGCAAGGAAATATACGTGTATTTCGTGCATTCCTATCACGGCGTCTGCAAAAACGAAGAAGACATTGCCGCGACAACCCGCTACGGGTACGATTTTACTAGTGCCGTTTCAAGAGGGAATGTTTTCGGCGTGCAGTTCCATCCCGAAAAAAGCGGCGACGCCGGCCTTGAAATCTTAAATAAATTTGGAGGAATCAAACCATGAAGATCTATCCCGCAATCGATATCAAAGCCGGAAGCTGCGTCCGCCTCCAAAAGGGCGAACGTGAAAAATGCACTGATTACGGCGATCCCGTCGAAATGGCAAAAAAATGGGCGTCCGAAGGCGCGCAATACCTGCATCTGGTTGATTTGGACGGCGCGTTCGAAGGCAAATTCATCAACCGAGAAACCGTCAGAAAGATCGTTGAGACCGTAAAGATCCCCGTCCAGATGGGCGGCGGCATCCGTTCGGAAAAGGATATAGAGGACCGGCTGGACAAAATGGGCATCTCACGGGTGATATTGGGTACCGTTGTCCATACCAAACCGGAGCTTTTAAAATGGGTGCTTAACCGATATTCGGACAGGATTGCCGTGGCGATCGACGCGAAGGACGGCAAGGTCTGCATCAGCGGATGGGTGGAGAGCGTAGAGGAAGACCCGGTGTGTTTGGCCTTGCGCATGAAAGACGCGGGCGTAAAGAGCATCATCTTCACGGATGTCTCCAGGGACGGAATGATGACCGGCCCCAACATCGAACGAACGGCGGAAATGGTGAAAAAGACATGGATCAACATCATCGCGTCCGGCGGCATCAGCACCCTTGACGATATCGTTGCGGTGCGCGGCACCGGCGCCTGCGGCGTTATATTGGGCAAATCCCTCTATTCGGGCGCTTTCACGCTGAAAGAAGCGATGGTCACGGGTAAATAATATGCTGACAAGAAGAATCATTCCCTGCCTGGACGTGCATGCGGGCCGGGTGGTGAAAGGCGTCAATTTCATAAACCTGCAGGATGCGGGCGACCCGGTAGAGGTTGCAAAGGCCTATAACGCCGAGGGCGCGGACGAACTGGTCTTTTTGGATATCACGGCATCGGCACATGAGCGCAACATCATGCTGGACGTCGTATCCAAAACGGCGGAGCAGGTGTTCATACCCCTGACGGTGGGGGGCGGCATACGGAGCATAGAGGATTTCAGACGTATCCTTAAATGCGGCGCGGATAAAATCTCCATCAATTCATCGGCGATCAAAGACCCGTCCCTGATTACCAGCGCCGCTCGGCGATTCGGCAGCCAGTGCGTCGTCTGCGCGATCGACGCAAAAAAAAACCCCCGCGGAAAATTCGATGTCTATTTGAACGGCGGCAGGGTGAACACGGGGATCGACGCGGTCGAGTGGGCGCAGGAAGCCGTTAAAAGGGGCGCGGGAGAGCTTTTGCTCACCAGCATGGATACCGACGGCACAAAGGCAGGGTACGATATTTTACTCACCTCTCTGGTAACCGAACGCGTGAACGTGCCGGTGATCGCCTCGGGCGGCGCCGGGAAACTGGAGCATTTTGCGGACGTCATCCAAAAAGCAGACGCCAGCGCGGTGCTGGCCGCGTCCTTGTTCCACTACCGGGAGCTTTCGATTTCGGATGTAAAAAAATATTTGCGGGCGCAGGGAATCGCCGTGCGCATAGTATAAAGGAGCAGATTTCATGGATACTTCGGCATTGATCAAAGAAATAAATTTCGACGAAAAGGGGCTGGTGCCCGCCATCGCGCAGAGCGCGGAGACGGGAGCCGTCCTGATGCAGGCGTATATGAACGAGGAAGCCGTCGTTAAAACCATTGAGACTGGCTTTGCGCATTATTACTCAAGAAGCAGGAAAAAGCTGTGGAAAAAGGGCGAGCAGTCGGGCAACACGCAAAAGATCGTTGATTTTTTACTGGACTGCGACAGGGACTCGGTGCTGCTCCGCGTGAACCAGCTCGGCCCGGCCTGCCACACGGGGGAATATTCCTGCTTCCACAATGAAGTCATGAACTGCAAGACGCCGTCCTGTGAAAACAGCGCCGTTCTGGAAGAATTGTACGCGATCGTCTGCGACCGGAAGGCAAACCCAAAGGAAGGTTCCTATACGAATTACCTTTTCGATAAAGGGATCGACAAAATTCTAAAAAAAGTCGGGGAGGAAGCGGCGGAAGTAATCATCGCCTCCAAAAACCCCGGCAACGATGAATTAAGGTACGAAGCAGCCGACCTTCTGTATCATCTGACCGTTCTGTTTTGCGAAAAAGGCATTGCGCCGGCAGAAGTTTACGCTGAACTTCGCAGCCGTCATAAATAATCATTTAAAAAAAAAGCGCAATCGGGCGCAATACAAAGAGAAGGCGCATAATATCAAGTTAATGGGGGTATATGCCCCCTTGACAGTTCGCTTCAACTGTTATATTATAATATTCGCGTCATAAAGGCCAAGGCACAAGTATGGGGGAGCATAGCTCAGCTGGGAGAGCACCTGCCTTACAAGCAGGGGGTCACAGGTTCGAGCCCTGTTGCTCCCACCATAAAACCTACTTTAAATATGCGGGAGTGGTACAGTGGTAGTACGTCGCCTTGCCAAGGCGAATGTCGCGAGTTCGAATCTCGTCTTCCGCTCCAAAAACAAGCCCTCTAAGGTTTATAATCTTTCGAGGGCTCAATCAATCCAAAACATGGCGCCATAGCCAAGTGGTAAGGCAGAGGCCTGCAAAGCCTTTACCCCCAGTTCAAGTCTGGGTGGCGCCTCCAGATAACGCTCCGTGCATTTTTGTCCGGAGCGTTTTTCTCTGGCCGCATCGCTCTGACTGCATTGTTTAATAAACGCAAGATCCCGGTATCTATATCATACGGACTTTTTTTCGCATATATTTATTTTTTTTATAGACCAACATACCGGTTAAGTTCTTTTTGACCGGTTTCAAATCGAACGTATGTGCGTCCGCTTTTGAAAGTGCAGGCAAATTATGCTATAATAAAATACAGTGTTTTTAAAAAGATAAATAATGCGTCATATCAGTTCGTGCGTTTCCGTTTGTTTGGGGGGAAGGCACCGCAAAGGGGGATGAATTTAAAAATTATTGGAAGGAAGGTGGACGGCAACATGAGCAAAATAGTTTTTATTTCCAACCGTTTGCCCGTGACGGTCAGCAAAACCGATGGCGATTTGGAGTACAATCGCAGCATCGGCGGACTGGCGACGGGCCTGAAAAGCTTTCACGAGCATGCCAAAAGTATCTGGGCAGGATGGCCGGGCTTAACGGATGAACAGCTTACCGACAACGAAAAGAAAAATATCAGAAGAAAATTGAAGACCGGTTTTCAATGTCTTCCTGTTTTTTTAACCGAACAGGAAGTCAATCATTATTATTACGGTTTTTGCAATAATACGATCTGGCCCCTTTTTCATTATTTTGCGTTCAAAACCGAATACAACGAGGAGACATGGGAAGCTTATAAGAATGTGAACCAAAAATTCTTTGAGGAGATCGAATCCACCATCGGTGAAACAGACACGGTCTGGATCCACGATTACCAGCTCATGCTGCTGCCGCAGCTAATCAAGGAGCGGTTCCCCAAAGCAAGCGTGGGTTTCTTTTTGCATATTCCGTTCCCGTCCTATGAGCTATTCCGTCTGCTGGTCTGGCGGGAAGAGCTCCTGCGGGGCGTTTTGGGCGCGGATCTCATCGGGTTTCATACTTACGATTACGTGCGCCATTTCCTGAGCAGCGCGCGCCGCCTGCTGGGCCTGGAGCACAACCTCAACAAGCTGACCTATGAAGACCGGTATATCCAGGTAGACGCTTTCCCAATGGGGATCGACTACGATTATTTTTCCGGGAAAATAGAATCCGAAGAATATAAAAAGGAATTCCGGGAAATCGAGGATAATAAAGACGGAACAAAAATGATCCTTTCCATCGACCGTCTGGATTATACCAAAGGCATCCCGCAGCGGATACGGGCTTTTGAGCAATTTTTGGAATTGTACCCCGAATATCAGGGCAAGGTAAGGCTGAATCTCATCGTCGCGCCTTCCAGGACGGAAGTGGATTCCTATGATGAACTAAGGCGTGAGATTAAGGAACTGGTCAGCGAGATCAACGGGAAATACGGCACGGTCCACTGGATGCCCATATGGTTTTTTTTCCAGACGTTTTCTCAGGAAAGCCTGATCGCTTTTTACCGCCACGCCGATATGCTTTTGGTCACCCCCCTGCGCGATGGCATGAATCTGGTCGCCAAGGAATATACGGCATCGTGCACGGATTATCTCGGGATGGTGGTCATCAGCGAAACGGCCGGCGCGGCAAGCGAGATGGGTGAAGCCATCGTGGTGAACGCAAATGATTCGCTTGCGATCGCGCGGGGCATCAAAGACGCGCTGGATATGCCGCCCGAAGAAAAGATCGCGATCAACAAAATCATACATAAACGCCTTAAAAGATACAACGTTGAATTCTGGGCGGGTGAATTCATCAGTTCGCTGCTTCATACGGCGCTCGATTCGGTCACGACCAACACCCAGATCAGCATCGAAAAGAACAGCGGCCTCATTGAAAACGCCTATTCCCATGCAAAAAAACGCGTATTGTTTCTGGATTACGACGGCACGCTGGTCGGTTTCAAACCAACGCCCGAACAAGCCAAGCCGGACGAAGAGATTAAAAACATCCTGCGGACTCTGTCTAAAGACCCCAAAAACACCGTGGTCATCATATCCGGCCGGGACAGGTATACCCTGGACAAATGGCTGGGCGACATCAACCTGCATTTTTTCGCTTCCCACGGGCTGTGGGTCCGCCATCCCGGACGCAACTGGCGGATGACTGTGCAGCTGGATAACGCCTGGAAAAAGGCGATTGCCCATATGCTCGAGCTCTATACCGTGCATATGCCTGGGTCTCTGATCGAAGAAAAGGATTATTCGCTCGCGTTTCATTACAGGCAGTGCGAGCCGGATATGACCACTTTTAAATTGAACGAACTCAAGGAAGCCCTGATGTCCATGACCGAAACCATGAGCCTGGAGATACAGGAAGGCAATAAGGTGCTGGAGATCAAGGACAACCGTGTTAAAAAAGGATACGGCGCCGTCCAGTTCCTCCAGAACCAGAACTATGACTTCATTCTGGGCGTGGGGGACGATTTTACGGACGAAGATTTGTTCGCGTCCCTGCCCAAGGAAGCCTTCACCATCAAGATCGGCGTGGGCAGTTCCGCCGCAAGATACAACATAAAATCCTGGCAGTCCATGCGCTCCCTGCTGCAAAGACTGATCAACACCAGATAAAAAGAAAAAAAGGATTTAATTTAATGGCAAAAAAAAGAGCGATTTACGAAATTAACGACCTCAAACTGGACAATTATAACCTGCTTCTGAACGAAGCGCTGTTTCACAATGCAAACGGTGATATCGGCATCCGGTCTGTATTTGAGGAAGGGTATCCCGCGGGATATATGTCCGTACGGGGACAGTATATCAACGGATTCTACGATTTCTCCAAAATCAACCAGGCCGAAAGGCTCTACGGTCTGGTGGAAGAAAAACAAACCATGGTAAACATCGCGGATACGCAGACCATCAACCTTTTTATTGAAGGGGAAACGTTCAGCATGTTTACCGGGACGGTGCTCCAAAGCAAGCGCTGGCTGGACATGAACCGCGGCATCACCGGCCGCCAGGTCGTATGGCGTTCGCCCCTGGGTAAGGAAGCGGAGATCACCATCGTCCGCATGGCGTCCCTGTCCCAGCTGTCCCTGTTCACCATCGAATACAAGATCATGCCCGTCAATTTTTCGGGCGAGATTATTTTTGAATCCCATCACGACGGCAATGTCCTCAATTACGGGGACCTGTACGACCCCAGGACCGCGCCCGAATACGCCCAGTATATTTCGCCCATCAGCTGCGAAATCAGGCTCGGCGTTTCCTACATCACCTCCGAAACGTCCAAATCCGGGCTGCAGGTTTGCAGCGGCGTAAAAAACGTGCTTTTTTCCGGGCCGAACGAACGCCAGTTTCTGATAGACAACAACAATGCCGTCTGCCATATCACGGCCGATGCGGTGCAGGGCGAGACGGTAAAAATGGTCAAATATTCGGTGTTCTGCGACTCCATCCGCTACGCCAACTGCAGGATGAATGCGGCGGAAGAGATTGAAAAGGCGGTATCCATCCCATTAAAGGAACATTATAAAAAACAAAAGGAATATCTTGACGATTACTGGGATAACTGCCATGTGAACATAACGGGCGACCCGGATCTGGATATCGCCATGCGCTTCAATCTCTACCAATTAAACCAATCGGTCAGCAAGGACCCGTTCGGAAACATTTCGCCCAAGGGTCTGAGCGGGGAAGGGTATGAGGGCCAGTATTTCTGGGATACGGAAATGTTTATAATGCCTTATTTCATCATCACCAACCCTTCCATCGCAAAAAATCTGATCGGATACCGGCATGCCACGCTGGACATGGCGCGGGAAAACGCAAAAAAATGGGACACGCAAAA